>WBZO01000235.1_pt1 | contig 135257 bp, 112 predicted proteins | sample 5204261 | NCBI WGS metagenome assembly WBZO01 (sample SAMN12412400, study PRJNA552823) | activated sludge metagenome | isolation source: activated sludge from anammox sidestream of wastewater treatment plant... | place: USA: North Carolina | collected 2017-09 | reverse complement strand
GAATACGGGCGTTACCAGAATGAGGGTTTACTTGAGGTGGGCGGCTGCTCCGACGCCTTGCATTACCGGTGGTTACGGTGAAATCGAAGATTATGCAGTAACAGTTTCCGGTGGTGGTGGCGGACCAGTATTTGGTGTTACACCATCTACGGGAAGTTTCGGGTACACAGTTGTTGGTGATACCACAGATGCAATTGTATTTACAATTAGCAATTACGGAAGCGGTACGTTAAATATCAGCGGTGCATCAATCAACGCTATTTTAGACGACCCGAGCCAGTTTATCTTAACGGATACAAATACATATCCGGTTGCGTTAACCTCAGGTCAGTTCATGTACGTATCGGTTGCATTTGCTCCCACAACAACCGGGTTAAAAGAAGCGAATCTGACCATTACCGATGATCTTGCTGACGCAATTCACAACGTAGCCCTCTCGGGTACCGGCATTCAGCCGAACTTCGGCTCGAACGGACAATCAGGGAACAATCTTTACTATTTCGCAAATTCACTTTCGGGTGGAAGCGGAGCGCCGTCTCATCCGACATTTGCCTGGAGAGATACGAGCGGTTCAACCATATTAGTTCAGAACGGTGTTGCGTTCGTTCCGCCAACGGCAGGATCATTAGATGACGGCAGGTGGGATATTCTTGCCCCGTTACCTGCGGGAAATTCCATAATGTTCTTCGGAACGAATTACACCGATATATACATTAACACAAACGGAGTGATTGGTTTTGCACCTACAACCGCACCGTTTACAGTAGCTGCATCTTTACCGGCAGCAGGTGGACCATCGGCGGCAATTTATCCGCTCTGGATGGATATGAATTTCAATTACAATAATATCACGGGCGGAACCACATTGAGTTATAAAGTTACCGCAGATGAATTGATTATTACTTACAACCGTGTATCGCCTTACGTTGGCGGTGGGGTAACCTCAGCAACGCCAGATCTTTACGTTTCTTATCAGATTGTAATTTCCCATTCGAGCTCACCGGCGCAAAATTCGATGATTGTACTTCAATACAACTGGGATGAAACCGGAATTGATTTCCAAAATGATTACACGTCAACCGGCTTAAGCACCAGAGCTCACATTATCGGGCTTCAGGGTGCGAACGATGCTGCTCAAACGTTCACCTACAGGAACAGGCACAACACCGGTTTTCAGGGACCAATCTTCGGATCAAACCTCGCCCTTTCAATAGGTCCTGACCAAAACGCTCTTCCGGTTGACTTGATTGCATTCAACTCGAACGTTGACCGAAACAACGTAAAGCTCACCTGGACAACAAGCTGGGAAGAGAACAACGCGAGATTTGACATCCAAAGGAAAGTAGCAAACACGAGCTCTCAATGGGTAACCGTTGGTACGGTAGCCGGCAGTGGCACTGTCTATGAACAGCGGAACTATACGTTTACCGATAAGAACCTTGTAAGCGGAATTTATGAGTACAGGTTATTGCAGTTCGATTACGACGGTAACATGAACGCCGACTTCAACCTCAGCAACACGGTAGAGATTGGCGTACCATCGGAGTTTGCACTATCACAGAACTACCCGAACCCGTTCAACCCGACAACGAAGATTGACTTCCAGGTACCTGTAGAAGGATTAGTGAAGCTCAATATAGTTGACATTACGGGTCGTGAAGTAGCAACGCTAGTGAACGAGTCACTTACCCCCGGATATTACAGTTATGATTTCAATGCATCGAACCTGTCATCCGGAGTATATTTCTACAGGTTGGTAAGTAAGAGCTCAGTAATCACAAAGAGGATGATGTTGGTGAAATAAGGGTAGCAGATTCAGGTACATCCCGACGGGGATGAGAAATATAACGGGCATCGGCACAAACGCCGGTGTCCGTTTTTTTATGTTAAGTTATCTTTTCACGCAAAGGGCGCAGAGTTCGAAGAGATTTTATGTATTAAGGATCAAAATTGTAAGTAATTCCGGATATCTTCCCGTTATGCTGGTCGTAAAAGAACAAAGAAGTTCAAAATAAATTTAGCGTGGATACACTTTTATTTTTCTGATGAATTTTTTAATTGTGTAAATTTCTCCAGTAACCAGTTTTTCTGCGAAATGACGGAATTGTTAATTTTCCTGTAAAATGAATCAGGTGGATCTGATACATTGTTCATCCGATAGCGCAGCAATTGCCTGTACAAATCAAAAAACTCTTCAAGAGTAACCCGGAAGTATCCGGAGATTGACGGATTAGAATTGAGGAAATGACGGTAAGAATCCAATGCGTATAACGCGGATTCAAATTCGTGCAGTTCGTAATAGAGTTGTAGTTGCAGGTTCCTCATTTCATATTTAAAACCTGGTGTTACAAAGTGAACTTTCGATAACTCTTCAAGTGAACGGGTGAAATGTTTCTTCGAGAACAGAATTGAAGCCATTGCGAAATGTTTCATATTCACCTGCTGGTCAACTGAAAGTTTAGAGATGTTTTTTGAAACAAAATGGTCAACCCAATCAGTTTGATTAAGCGTTAATCCCAATTTTAATAAAGAGAAGAAGAAAATTATGCTCATATTCTGATTTACGGCGAAATTGTAAAGGTTCAGTTCCAGCCGGAGTTTATAAATCTCAAATAGTTTTGGCAGATATTTTTCCCTGCTTATAAAGGCAGCTTTGTTGCTCGTGCATGAACTAAGAGTAACCAGCAAATTATACTTTTCGAAGCGGTCAAAGTAATCCAGATTATTTAAAAGCAAATCGCTAAACAATGAATAATAATGTTCGTCAGTGGGTTCATTTATTGTGATTATGATTGAGCAATAAATCTTAGCGACAATTTTTAGTTGTGGTTCCAGTTCGAACGTATCCAATTGCCCTAAGAAATCCTTTAAGTCCATCGAGGAAAAAAAACCTTTGAGAAGGTTGCGGGAATAATCGTGGTTGAAACTATCGGCAACGCTTTGCAGATTCGGGACGGACACGGAAGCTCTTTTAAGAAAATCTATTACGTTTAGTTTTGCAGTTGTTGCAATATTCTCAGATATAAGGTGCTGTTTATTCCTCTGTACTTTGAACAGTATTTTCAGATTTTCCAGCATGTACTTTTCAAAAAAGAAGTTTTCAATACTGTGTCTGTTCTCCGATAAATAGGATTCGAATTTGTTAATATCGTTATCGTTCATACTTGCAATGTTCCGGTCAATTAATTCCGTAAGCAAATGCCGTTTAACGACAACCGGGTCTTTGTAAAAGTTTTTAATAGTAAGGTAATCTTCGATTAAGCGGAGTAGCGTTGAACTCAGATTTCTCATAATGTGATCTTTGTACTCTTCACCGGGATAGAGTTTAGCGAAAAGTGAGTATTTGTTAACGTGTTTTTGAGAAAAGTCCGGGTAATTCTTTTTTAAAACACCGTAAAATTTTGTTACGCTCCGGGCCCTTTGAAAGAACGGCGAGGCTATGAACTTCTCAAACTCTTTCAGTTCGACTTTGCTAAACGTTCTCAGAATTTCGACAATACGACTCTTTTCCATAAAATCTTTTTAATTATTCCGGTACAAATTTATAGTTAAATTAGCTAAAAAAACAGGTTTTATTAAAATTAATCGGGCATATTTGCGATACATCAAAGATAAATTTTCTTTGGGCTCAAAATGTAAAATTTTTAATTTTGAAAAAAAATTATGAAGAACATTTCATTTATTTCAGTTCTAATTTCGGTAATATTTTTGTTGCTATTCATATTGTTCATTTTCAGCGGTGGGGGAATAAGCATCATAGAATTTGCTCCCGTTGGAATAATTTTCGGATTGTGGAGCATGAGTTATTCCGCACTTGCAATGGTCTTCAGCAAGGATAAATTAAAAAGGTTCTTTTAAAAATAAACTCAGAACAATGAAAACAAAAACCCAATTAAAGTTAATTACCCTGTTACAAATTATACTGTTTGTTATAGCATGCACCGGAATTGTTAACGCTCAAACGGATGCGGAGTCAATCGTGAAAATTATTAAGGATGAACTTGTCCTTAACAAGGGCAGGACACTTGCAAAATCACCAGGTGATATTTTGCACATATATTCGATTGATGTTCCTGCTGATGTGGTAATCGAGGAATTTGAAAAAACGGTAACTGCTTATCCGGTTTACGTTACCATGGCATATCGTTCGAGCAATTATAAAGTGGAAAAGTATTCAGAGCCCTATCATGTTATAATGTATAAAGAGCCAAAAAACTCTTTGGCATTGCTGAACCCCGGTGACGAAAAACTAAAACCGTTCAAAAAAAGGGAAACATTTTGGGTAGTGGAGGAACAAAGTAAAGCATTTAAAAAGACCCTGGATGAATTACCGAATTTAAAGGAAAATTCACTTGAATCTATCTGGGGTGAGACCGATAACTTCCCGTCCGATTGGAAAAAATAGAGTGAAATGAGATTGAAATTAATTGAAGTTGATTCACCACCTGAGAAACATTATATGATAGAGGAATGGGAGGTGTTTAGTATTGTCAATATTACCGGTGAGAAACTATTTCCAATTAACGAAGGTCAACCGGACGGAGAATTAAATACGGATTCCGGAGAATACGAGCTGAGCTAACAGGAGAATGATAGTTGAGTCACAAAAATTAAAAAAAATAAATCCGGAATCCGAAAATAAAATACAACAAAAATTAAAGAATCCGGATAAAAAGAAGTTGAACTTATTGGAAGCCGGAAGCAGGAAAACCACATTAAACCTGAAATGAAAATTAAATCAGGAGAGGTGGATAAACTCGTAGTCGGGATAGAGATTTAAACTAAAGGGCAAATTAACGAGGGGGCAAAAGCGGGATTACAATTCCCGCTTTAATTTTTTCAGCAATAAATTTCTCAGGTGAGCCTGCAATTCCTCAATTGTAATTTTATCCAATACATCGCTGGCGAAGGCATTGAGCAAAAGAACTTTTGCCTCATTTTCACCGATTGATCTCGCCCGCAAATAAAACATCGCATCTTTATCCAATTGTCCTGTGGTAGCGCCGTGTGAACATTTTACATCGTCAGCGAAAATTTCAAGTTGCGGTTTTGCGTAAATCGTGGCATTTTCAGATAAAAGAATATTGTTATTAGATTGGTATGCGTTTGTTTTTTGTGCGTCAGTTCTGACCATTATTTTCCCGTTGAAAACACCGGTTGCGTTGTCGTCAATAATTCCTTTGTAAAGTTCGTTACTTTCACAGTGTGGTTTTGCGTGGTCAACGAACGTTTGATTATCAATGTGCTCCCTATTTCTTGCGTAGAATAACCCATACATGTGAGTTTCGATATTTTCATCATTGAGTAAAATATTCAGGTTGTTTCTGATAAGTGAACCACCCCAGGAAATAGTTGTTGCAGTGAACAGTGAATCGCGCTCCTGTTTTACATCGGTTGAACCGGTGTGAAAAGATTTGTCGCTGTCATCCTGGATTTTGTAATATTCAACGTTTGAATTCTTGCCGCAATAGATCTCAGTAATAGCGTTGGTATAATTGGTATTTGACCCGATAGTATGAAAATCCTCAATAACTTTAAATGAGCTTCCTTCAGAGGCAATGAATAAGTTTCTTGGTTGTGCTATCGGAAGTGAATTTTGCGCATCAATTAAGTTCAGAATATAAACCGGCAATTCAATCCCGGTGTTTTTGCCGGTATAAATCATTACACCTTCTCTGGCAAATGCCGTATTCAGGGTTGAGAGCGGGTTCAGGGTGAAATTTGAAATTTTAGCAAAGTATTTTTCAACAAGATCGGGATATTTTTCAGCGCCGTCAGAAATTGAACCTATAAAATATTCTTCCCCGCCTTTGATATCGGATAATTCTTTGTTATATATTCCGTTCACCATCACAATGAGATTTGATTTTAGTTCTGGTATAAGGAAAGGTTTTACGGAATTTTCATCAATGCTCGCGCTATCCGGAATGTTAAATTCATTCTGGACAAGTTTGGATAGTCTGGTATATTTCCAGTCTTCAAGTTTTTTATGAGGAAAGCCCTGTTGTTCGAATAATGCAAATGCGTTATTACGAATTGCATGGATAGGGTTATCGGCTTCTCCGTTCAACCCTGCGTTAAACTTTTCAAATCCCTTTATCAGAATTTCTTTTAGCATGTTATAACGTAATTCAATTTTAATTAAACCCCGACCTCTTGATTTTTAATAAAGTCGTAGCCGAATTCTTCAAGATGCAATGCGAGTTCTTTATCACCCGATTTTACAATTTTTCCGTCGTACATAATATGAACGAAATCCGGCACTATATAATTTAACAGGCGCTGATAGTGAGTAATAACAAGGAAGGCGTTATTATCAGATTTAAGAGAGTTAACGCCATTCGATACGGTTTTAAGTGCGTCAATATCGAGACCTGAGTCGGTTTCATCGAGAATAGCAAGTTTTGGTTGCATAACAGCGAGTTGGAATATTTCGTTACGTTTCTTTTCGCCGCCCGAGAATCCGACGTTTACATATCTGCTGAGCATTTCCTTATCGAGACCAAGCAATGCCGCTTTTTCTTTGACGAGCTTCATAAATTCCGGCGCACTGTACGGTTCCTCTCCCTTATGCTTTCTTATTTCGTTCATTGCGGTTTTCATGAAATTGATATTTGAAACTCCGGGAATTTCAACAGGGTACTGGAATGCGAGGAATAAACCCTCCCTCGCCCTCTCTTCCGGAGCAAGGTCAAATAAGTTTTTACCTTCAAACAGTACTTCTCCATCGGTTACTTCGTAGTCTTCACGTCCAGCTAATACTGACGCAAGTGTACTTTTTCCGGAACCATTAGGTCCCATAATTGCGTGCACTTCTCCCGCGTTTATCTGTAAGTTCAATCCTTTCAGGATTTCCTTTTCTTCAATCCGCGCGTTAAGGTTTTTTATTGTTAGCATTATAGTTTTAATTAAATCTTTGTCAAAAAAATCCGGTAAGAACGGAATTAATTCGGTTGATCCGGAGAATGTTTCATTGAATATAATATAAATTTTATCCGGAAATTACCCGACGCTACCTTCGAGCGAAATTGCAAGCAGTTTCTGCGCTTCAACAGCAAATTCCATCGGTAACTGGTTCAATACTTCTTTTGCGAAGCCATTTACGAGCAATGTAACCGCATCCTCCTCGGAAATTCCCCTTTGCTGGCAATAGAACATGATGTCTTCACCAAGTTTTGATGTTGTTGCTTCATGTTCGACAATAGCCGATTTATTTTCGATTTCGAAATACGGAAATGTGTGAGCGCCGCAACGATCGGTCATTAGCAGGGAGTCGCACTGCGAATAGTTCCTCGCGTTCTCGGCTCGTTTTGAAACCTTGACGAGACCCCTGTAACTGTTATTGCTTTTACCCGCTGAAATACCTTTCGAGACGATCCTGCTTTTTGTGTTTTTTCCGATGTGATACATTTTTGTACCGGTATCAGCCTGTTGGTGATTATTGGTTACTGCAACGGAATAAAATTCACCGATTGAATTATCACCTTTAAGTAAAACGCTCGGATATTTCCAGGTAATTGACGATCCGGTTTCAACCTGTGTCCAACTAATTTTTGAATTATTACCGGCGCAAATACCACGCTTTGTAACGAAGTTATATATTCCGCCGTTGCCATCCTTGTCGCCCGGATACCAGTTCTGTACTGTTGAATATTTTATTTCCGCATTTTCGTGTGCAATAAGTTCGACAACCGCAGCATGAAGCTGGTTTTCGTCGCGCATCGGAGCAGTACAGCCCTCAAGGTATGAAACGTAACTTCCCTCATCCGCTATTATAAGAGTTCGTTCAAACTGTCCGGTATTTTCAGCGTTAATCCGGAAATATGTTGATAGCTCCATCGGACATCGCACACCTTTCGGTATATAAACAAACGATCCGTCCGAGTAAACGGATGAATTCAGTGCGGCAAAATAATTATCCGTTACAGGTACAACCGAACCAAGATATTTTTTTACAAGGTCTGGATGTTCTCTTACCGCTTCGCTTATTGAACTGAAAATTATTCCAAGCTCCTTTAGCTTTTCTTTATATGTAGTAATAACTGAAACACTGTCTAACACGGCGTCAACTGCAACTCCGGCAAGTACCATTTGTTCTTCAAGCGGAATTCCGAGCTTGTCGTAAGTTTTCTTTATCTCCGGGTCAAGATCGTCAATGCTCTCAAGTTTTGGTTTTGATTTGGGAGCTGCATAATAAATTATATCCTGATAATCAATCGGCGGATACTTTACGTTCGGCCACTTCGGTTCATCCATCGTTAACCAGTGCCTGTAAGCCTTTAACCGCCATTCGAGCAACCAATCGGGCTCATTCTTCTTTTTTGAAATGAACCGTATCGTATCTTCGTTCAATCCTTTCGGTAAAGTCTCCTGTTCAATATCGGAAACAAATCCGTATTTGTACTCCTTACCGGTAACTTCATCTAAAATTTGATCCTGTTCGCTCATGTTAATTAAAATTTCATTAAACTGGACTAAAATAGTCGTATTTGTTAAAAATTAAAAGTCTAATAAATTTTGAAATTCCGGAATTACCCTTTCGACTTCGAATGGAAATTTATTAACATTAAACCATAAGGAAATCTTTAATAACTTAATTTTTAATTTTGAACTTTACAGCTTAGTAGTTAATGTTCTGAGCGCTGTAGTAAAATGAAAAAGTTTACACAGTTTAATAAACCATAATTTACAAAGGATAAAATTTAAACTTTAAGAGAAGTGAATAAAACCAAGAATAAAAATCTCTGCGTATTTTGCGGCTCCAAAAATGGTCGGGATATATCGTATTCAGTATTTTCACAGAAGGTAGGGAAGGAATTGGCTAAAAGGAACATTGGGCTTGTATATGGCGGTGGGAACATTGGATTGATGGGAGATATTTCAAATGAAGTTTTAAAATACAACGGCAAGGTTACCGGAGTTATACCTGAATTTATGCGCGATAAAGAGCTCGCAAATAATGGCATTACCGAATTAATTGTAGTAAATACGATGCATGACCGCAAGTTTAAGATGACGGAATTGTCTGACGGGTTCATTGTTTTGCCCGGAGGGATAGGAACGATGGATGAGTTTTTTGAAATCTGGACGTGGACTCAACTTGGGTTAATCAGCAAACCTATCGGGATTATGAACTACAAGGGATTCTACGACCCGTTAAAAGAATTTATTGATAAATTGAACAGCGAAGGTTTTCTAAGCGAACGGACTTTGGAGCTTGTATCCTGGGGCGATAAGATAGAGATTCTCCTCGATGAAATGGGATTTTAAAACAGCATTTTTCGGTAACGGAAATACAACGGAATAAATATTATGCAAACTTGCAATAGGGGACAGTTCCGACTGACTTTGTACACTAAAATTACCTGATGCAATTAAACATAAGTTACTCCGATTTAATGCAGGTTGTTATAAATTGAAACTTGAATTCAAAAAATTGAAATTAAGCATTTAAATTAATTAATATTCGATTATGGAAATTACGGGCAGAATACATCTCATTTACGATACACAAACAATTAAAGACACGTTCAGAAAGAGGGAGTTTATTTTGAATTATATTTCTGATAACCCGGACTACCCTCAATATTTAAAGTTTGAATTTATTCAGGACAATTGTTCTATGCTTGACAATTTCAGTGTAGGTGACGAGGTAAAAGTTTCGTTCGATCTTCGTGGCAGGAAATGGATAAATCCAAAACAGGAAGAGGTTTATTTCAATACACTTCAGGCATGGCGAATCGTGAAAATCTCAGACGCGGAAGAGCATCCGGCTGATAAAGATGTTGATAGCGATATTCCTCTAACTGAAGACGATGATTTGCCGTTCTGAGATAATCTTTTTTTTAGGTTAATAGCAACTCTTTAACTGAAAGTTTTTAAAATTTCCGTTAATATTGGACCAGAAATCCGCCAATAGAAAACGATTTGTAACCTCTACTTCTTAATGATTTCAGATAGTTTCATTAATTCTAATTCACAACCCGAAAAGTAAATAGTAAACCTTCTGCAAAAACCGGCAAAGTTTCACATATCTCCGGAATTTGCCGTACGAATTAAGCTCGATTTTACCGAATGGTGAGAGATGACATTTAGCGGTAGCAGTTCACGATTCAGGAGTAAAAAGATATTTCGGTAAAAAGTTGTATCTAACCGGAATATAATCCGAACTGTTTCACGGTATTACAACAAAACAATTGAACACGTCTGAATCAAAGGCTTATCGTCGGTCAGAAGTTTGAACTTGTTATAAAAAATGATAAATAATTTTAAAAATAAACTAACAGGGATCATGAAAATTCTCTTTGTATTTTTACTTCCGATCTTAATTGTTAATCGGGTTTATTCTCAGGATACTTTTTCAATTGTAGCAGTTGACCCATTGACAGGTGAAGTCGGGAGTGCCGGTGCTTCATGTATCGGGGGGAGTATAATATTAAGCGATGTTATACCCGGAATCGGAGCAATTCATACCCAGTCGTACTGGAATGCGGCAAACCAAAATTATGCGCACCAATTAATGCTCTCCGGATACTCTCCTCAACAAATAATAGATTCGCTAATAGCATGGGATACTCAGGGAAATCCGTCAGTCAGGCAATATGCGATAGTTGACCTTGTTAACGGCGGCAGGTCGAAAGGTTTCACCGGGTCAGATTGTTTCGATTACAAGAATCACATTGAGGGACCGACTTATTGCATAGCCGGAAATATTTTACTCGGACAAAAAGTGCTCGATTCAATGGAGGCGCGATTTTTAAATTCAACCGGCTCGCTTGCAGACAAGCTCATGGCAGCTTTACAGGGAGCAAAAATGTCAGGCGCAGATACAAGGTGCAGTCAATATGGAACCTCATCGCTTTCCGCATTTATCAGAGTCGGAAGAGTTAAGGACACGACCGGAATTTTATATCTCAACCTCAATGTAAACAGCGTAACCCCTGGAGTTGAACCAATTGATTCATTGCAGGTATTGTTTGATCAGTGGAGTTTGACAGGCATTAATAATTCCAAAGGGGATTTACCGGGTCTGTTTTATCTTGCGCAGAATTTTCCGAATCCTTTCAACCCTGAAACTACGATTCAATTCAGGGTTCATGTAAACTCGTTTGTGAAAATATCGGTGTTCGATGTAAACGGTAAATCGGTAGGGGTAATTATCAATGGAGAATATAAAGCCGGAAATTACAGTGTGCAGTGGGATGGTAGCAATTACCCAAGCGGAATATATTTTTATAGAATGGAAACGGAAAAATTTTCTGAAGTAAAGCGAATGTTACTTTTAAAGTGACAAAAGGTCTATGCAAAATTGCTTGTAAAAATTTCGGTTGAAAGGTTGCGATTAAAATTTATAATTTTGAATGATGACAGATACTGACATAATGTATAAAGCTTTACTCAGGCGGGACACTGAATTTACGGGAATTTTTTTTGTTGGCGTAAAAACGACAGGAATTTTTTGTAAACCTACCTGCACGGCCAAAAAACCCAAAAAAGAAAATGTAGAATTTTTCAATTCAGTGAAGGAAGCGCTGGATAACGGTTATCGTCCCTGTAAAATTTGTAAACCGTTAAGTGATAGCAGTATTGTTCCTCACAAAATAAGGAGATTACTAAAGAAACTTGAATCAAACGGGTATAAAAAAATTTCGGATCATGAAATTCGAAAAGAGGGGATTGATCCGGTAAGTGTTAGAAAGTGGTTTGTAAAAAAACATGGTTTGACGTTTCAGGCGTTTCAGAGGATGATGAGAATTAACATTGCTTTTAAAAAAATAAGGGAAGGTTCAAAAGTAATTGATGCAGCGTACGACAGTGGTTATGAATCGCTTAGCGGTTTTAACGAAGCATACAGGAAGATCCTGAAAACATCGCCAACTAAGTCGTGTTCAAAATTAATAATCAACATTAAAAGGATTTCTACCCCGCTTGGAACAATGTTCATAGCCGGAACTGAGAAAGAAATTTGTCTGGTTGAATTCACAGACAGGAGAATGCTGGAAAGTGAATTCATTGATTTATCGAAGAGGATGAATGCAGAAATTATTTACGGTGAAAATAAAATTATCAATAAAGCAGAAAAGCAACTAACAGAATATTTCAATGGCAGGCGAAAAAAATTCACAGTTCCACTTTTAACACCTGGGACCGAATTTCGTAAACGAGTATGGAAAGAATTGATTAAAATTCCCTATGCTAAAACCATATCATACAAACAACAGGCAACAAACATCGGAAAGCCTGAAGCGGTGCGGGCTGTAGCATCGGCAAACGGACACAATAGAATCGCAATCATAATTCCGTGTCACAGAGTCGTTGGTGAAAATGGTCACCTCACCGGATACGGCGGTGGGGTTTGGAGAAAGAAATGGCTAATTGAGCTTGAACAAAAAAATAAATAAAAAAACCCTGCCGAAGCAGGGTTTTTTGTTCTAATGTTCAGGAATTGTTTAGAATCTGTAGTTCACGCCGGCGTATCCGCCCATGTAACTTGTTGATGACCCTTCGGTAAATATGTTATGAAATTTTACCTTTCCTACGAAATTCATTATCGGGCTGATTGGTACCTCTAAACCTGCACCACCGTTAATCCCGAAATCAGTGCTTGAAGCTGAAATGTCACCGAACATCGAAGAAACGCTCGAACTTGAACTGTAAATACCTGCGCCGACTTCACCGATGAATGAAGCACCACCAAAATTATATGTATATCTCGGACCCACGGTTGCCTCGATTATATGTGAGGAAACACCGTCTGTTTTCGGGGCGAGGAAGTTGTAAGCGCCGTTTCCATATACTGACCAATTTTTATCAATTGTATATTGAATATCAACACCGACATTTCCGCTTGCATTGTTTGCGTCACCGAAAGAACCAACGGGTAAAGTTCCACCACCGTAAACTGTTACCTTAACGGGGCTTGTTTGCGCGTTAGAAACATTCGAGATAATAAAGAAAGACATGAGCAATACAACTGAAAAATAAAACAGGTTTTTCATTTTTTGATTTTCTCCTTTAGTTTAAAGTTATTTTATGTAACAAACTTTCGATTGTTTAAATTGTTCCGATAGATTCAACAATTTTTTCAATTAAGTTTTCTCAATAAGAAAACTTTTTTAAAAATGAAATTATCTCAAAGTTAAGCAAATAAAAATTAATCTTCCATGACACAGAAAAAATTTTTGGTCTAGATAACGTGTGGAAAGGTAACGTTAGGTTTAAAAATTTAAACAATAAAATTGATTGAAACTCTTTTATATAAAGATTGATAAAAGTACAGACCGGAAATAAAGTATTTATGAATAATGGGTAATAGAGTACTAAAAATTTTTAAGGTTTTCTAATCAAACTTTTTTTATGTTTGATATATACATACCGGATAAATCAAAAGGGTTATTGACAATTATTTTTCACGTTACTTTGCTGACTATAAAGTAGAATTATATGATTTAGCCGATTTACTTGATTGTAGTGTTGCATTTGTCAACAGGCAACTTTCTGCCCATCGCTGGTACAAAATACCGATTCATTCTAATACGAAAGGAACCATCAGGTTTTTCAGGACGACAAAGGTTGTTATTTGACAAGTACCATCCGCCTTGTTTGGATATAATTTCCCACTTCAAGTTTGTAGAAATATACACCGCTTGGGAGAGACGAGGTATGAAACGAATAGAGATACGTACCCGGACTTAGGATTTCATTAACGAGTTCAGCTATTATCTTACCGGACACGTCAAATACAATAAGTTTTGTGTTCCCGGTAACAGCTATATCAAAGCTTATGTTAGTCACAGGATTGAACGGATTAGGATAATTCTGGCGTAATGAATGTTCAGATGGGAGAATCTCGGATGTTTGTTTGACGTTGACAATTTCCGACAGACTTCGACGATATACACCTTTACCCATTGATCCTGCAAAAATATAATCGTTAGAGATCAGCAAAGATTGAATATATAGCGTATCTAATCCCTCGTTTTTTTGAATCCAGTTTAATCCGTTATCTCTTGATAGATAGACTCCACCGGATAGAGTTCCTGCCAAAACATTTTCTCCGTTGATGACAATTGAGAGTACTCGTTGATTGTTTAAAGATGTTTGTGTCCAGTTTGCACCATTATTAGTGGTGACAAAAATTCCTGAAGTTAACGTCCCGGCGTAAATTCTGTCATTGCTTACAGCTATTGACATAATACTTCGATTGCTTAATCCTAAAAATGACCAGGTTGCACCAAAATCTGATGAATGATATACTCCTCCTGCACTATTGCCATTAAACACCAAGCCAGCATATATTCTGTTTTCGTTGATACAAATTGACTCGACATCAGGATTAGTAAGAGGTGTATTTGACCAGTTAATACCATTATCGGAAGACACATAAACGCCACCCGGATAAACACACCCCCAGGTACCGGCAAATACATAGTTTTCAATTACTGCAAGTGCAGGAATTAATCGTTCATTGAACGAGGTTTGTATCCAGCTTACTCCATTATCAGTTGAGCGATATACACCACTTGAATTATTACAAAAATCGTAAACTGAGGTATATACGTAATTGTCGTTTGTTGCGACAGAAATAGTATATAAATTTCCTAATGATGTCTGAACCCACTCAATTCCATTATTTGTAGATTTATATACACCATTAAATACTGAAACATAATAATTATCCCCACTTACTGCCATAGACGAAATATATTTATCATTCCCCAGACCATTCGACATTTGCTCCCATTGAGCTTTACTTTCATCCGAAAAGAAAATGAAATTTATCAATAACGAAATGCAAAATACAAAAATCATTTTTTTCATTTTTCAAAAACTCCTTCTATTATGTTAGAATTTCGTATAATTTTATTTTTAATCCTCTTGAAATTCAACACCACCGAAATCACATTTTCCACCTATGGTTTCATATACATAAACTCTTACCATATCGTTGAGAGGGTAACTAAAATTTATAGAGCCAGAGTAAGTTTTACCATCGTAAGTTTCTAGACAGACTGAACGCAGATAAGAGCAATTAGTGCTACACCAAGGAAGTACAGCACCCATTTCTGTTGAATTTGAGCCACCTGTAATGTAAGAACAATAATATGAATTATTATTACAATCTGTACCTGAATGAGTAACTTTAGCTTTGTAAATAGTGGAGTAGTCAAACTCTGTTTCTGTATTCATGAAAAATATGTATAAACACAAATGTTCTCCCTTACCGTCATTACAATAAGTAGGGATAGGACATTTATCTGGTTGAGCGTTACATCCACTGAGATTACCCACTTCAAAATTTTTGTTAATGTCAGTTTCTGTAATATCACATGATATTAAATATTACATCGCAATAAAGAAAACAGTATTTGCGATTACAATTATTTTTTTCATGATTTGTTTTTTGGGTTTATATCTAAAATAATTTACAAATACTATGATTTATGTCACATTATTTAAATTAATTATATGAGGTGATAATGCTATTTATCCTGACAATAGAATCTTGCAGCTGACGATACCTGATAACTGCTAAAACATTTTTTGACTAAAAATATTAAATCATTTTAACCTAATTGTACGGATGGTAAACGTAACGAACCTGGATGAATTTTATATTACCAATTGGAAATGCCGGGATGAAACTGCTGAACTGCATTTGAATACAGATTTTTAAAAATTGAAAGAATTTCCGGAAGGTTACAAAAACAAACTCCCATTACTATTTTTCATTAAAAGCTTATAAACAATAAATGGCTAAAGAGATTACTACAAGAGAAACCGATTACGCAAAATGGTATAACGACCTTGTTCTCAAAAGTGAACTTGCGGATTACTCGGCTGTCCGCGGTTGTATGGTAATAAAACCATACGGATTTGCGCTTTGGGAAAATATGCGAGACGCTCTCGATAAAATGTTCAAAGACACCGGTCACGTTAATGCATACTTCCCGCTGTTCGTTCCGAAAAGTCTTTTCGAAGCGGAAGAAAAAAATGCAGAGGGCTTTGCCAAGGAGTGTGCAATCGTAACTCATTACAGATTAAAGAGCGACCCCGATAAACCGGGCAAGTTGATGGTTGACCCGGATGCAAAACTCGAAGAGGAGCTTATAGTCAGACCTACGAGCGAAGCAATTATCTGGAACACTTATAAAAGTTGGATTCAATCTTATCGCGACCTTCCGATTTTAATTAATCAGTGGGCGAATGTTGTCAGATGGGAAATGCGCACACGCCTTTTTTTACGAACGGCTGAATTCCTGTGGCAGGAGGGACATACGGCACATGCAACCGAACAGGAAGCAATTGAGGAAACTGTAAAAATGATGAACGTTTACGCCGATTTTGTTGAGAACTGGATGGCGTTGCCCGTGCTTAAAGGTGTAAAATCGGAAAACGAGCGATTTGCCGGTGCGGTGGAAACGTATTGTATTGAAGCGCTTATGCAGGATGGAAAAGCGCTTCAGGCAGGTACAAGCCATTTTCTCGGTCAGAATTTCGCTAAGGCGTTTGATGTAACTTTCACCGACAGGGACAACAAACTTGATCACGTATGGGCGACTAGCTGGGGTGTAAGTACTAGGCTGATCGGAGCACTTGTTATGGCACATGGAGATGATGATGGTCTGATACTTCCGCCAAAAATTGCGCCGATACAGGTTGTAATAGTTCCGATTTATAAAAACGATGAACAGAAATCGGTTATACATTCAAAAGTGCAACCGTTGTTGGTCGGATTGAAGAATGCGGGAATACGATATAAATATGACGATAGCGATAATGCAAGACCCGGATGGAAATTTGCCGAGTATGAAATGAAAGGTGTACCTGTCAGGATAACAATTGGTGCAAGGGACGTTGAAAACAATTCAGTGGAAGTTGCACGGCGAGATCTTAAACAAAAAACGGTTATGTCAATGGATGGTCTAATCCCAAATATTTCCGCATTACTTGATGAAATCCAAAAGAGCATTTTTAATAAAGCGCTGGAGTTTCGAAAGGCAATGACCACGAATGTGGAAACATTCGATGAGTTTAAAACAGTGCTTCAGGAAAAAGGAGGATTTATTTCGGCACATTGGGATGGTTTTTCCGGGACTGAAGAGAAAATCAAGGAATTGACGAAAGCTACTATCAGGTTAATCCCGCTTGAAGATGACGGAGAAAGCGGAAAATGTATATTAACCGGTAAACCCAGCAAGAGAAGGGTTATCTTTGCGGTTGCATATTAGCAGATTATCAACATACAAAAAATTTTCACGACAATGAAAAGTATTGCTTCGATAATATTAACACTTATTGGAATAGGTTTCATCGTTGCCTTCTTTTTCACCGATCCGGAAGCCAAAACTGATGACGGATATTCACTCAGGTATTTCTTTCTGGTTATGGGTCTATGGTTTGTTGGTTTACAGGTTGCAATTTTTGCATTCTTCAGATTCCGCGCATCCAGGAGAAAAGCGCGGTTAGAGGAGCTGAAACTACACGGACGGCGCGCAACTGCAACGGTTTTAAGCTCAACAACTACCGGCCTGATGGTCAACCATGTTCCGCAAATCAAAGTAACCTTAAAATTGAAAAACATTTTCGGGAAAGAAATTATAGTGCACGATAAAAAATTTTTCCCATTGACTGAAATTCACAAGATTACCCCTGGGCTGGAAGTGCAGGCGTTAATAGATCCCGAAAAAAAGAAAAGTTTTTTAATACTCTGGGAGGAAGCTGGTATCGCACAAAGTTACTTTTGATTTCTTCAGAAAACCAATTTAATAAAGTTATTTATTTCCGAATGGTGTTCGTTGCTGTTTGACAATGGGAACCGACCGGAAAGGATAACCGAAACGCAGATTAACTCTTTAACCGGGTTGCCTTATTGAGGTAAGTTCCGATTTAACCCGATCCATGATTTCATTTTGAAATTCTTTTCCCGATTGAGTGATTACAAATATCCCGCTCTTTCTGTATCCGTTTTTCAATTCAACAAGACCTGTTCTCTGAATTAAAATCATATCCCTTGCGTGAGTTGGTTTAGAAATTTTGTGCATTTCACGAATTTGTTTGCCTTCTACTTCATCGCGGGTCATGAATAAAAATACTATATCCGTTAGTCTGTTCACAACAGGTTTTAACGTATTTTGGGGAAGAATTTCGATAAGGCGATTTTTAATAATTCTTTTATAGTAATCTGCGGTATTAATTTCGAGTCCTTCATGATACCTGAAACCTTTGTATCTCAGGTAATTCAACCTTGCTCTGAGTTCGTTATTCCATTTTTCGAGGTTATCGTTTAACTTTATCAGATAACGGATTTTTTTCTTTAAAAGGTCAACATCGTTTCCCGTATTTTCATCGTTTCTTTTGTTGTTGTCCATTAACTTGATTACGTTTTTGGCAAAGTTAATTATTCAACTTTAAACATAAAACCATATTGGTAATTGCTCCGGTAATATCAAAACGGAAATGAAACATTTTACCAACTTTCGAAAGGGATTTAAGAACAGTTTTACTGATTTCGTAAGCGATGATTTCTTCGATGGTGAGGAGTTGGACTTTCACCGGTCAATAAATGGTTACAAACCAATCCCGTTGACACAATTAATAACCAAACCTCCGGTTTTATCGAACCGAAATATCTGGATAAAGGATGAATCGAAGCGATTTCATCTGAAAGCATTCAAAGCGCTCGGAGCATCATTTGCCATAAAGAAATTTATAGATAATAATCCTGGACAATACGTGTTTTGTACTGCAACCGATGGTAATCACGGGAGAGCAGTAGCGTGGGCATCTGCAATAAATTGTATGCAGGCGGTGATATTTGTACCCATATCCGTTGCGAATGAAACTATACAATTAATCCGGCAAGAGCGAGCAGAAGTGCGAGTTGTAAATTCAGATTACGACCATGCTGTCAAAGTTGCAGCAGAATTTGCTCATGACACAGGATCTGTTTTAATTCAGGATACTTCGTTTGAAGGTTATTCTGAAATTCCGGGATTAATCATGAAGGGATATTTAACTCAGATGAGGGAGTCGGAATTCACACTACCGGATACTGTAATTTTACAGGCAGGTGTAGGTACGTGGGCAGCTTCAGTAATTTTATTTTTCCTGAAATATTTCCCGGATAATATTCCTAAATTTATTATTGTTGAACCGGAGGAAGTGGCTGGTTGTCTTGAATCAGCTAAAGCCGGTTATATAGTCAAAGCATCCGGAAAATATCAGACAGTGATGGCAGGATTAAATTGTCCAACACCCGCAACAGAAGCGATAAAGGTTTTAACCAGATGCGTCGATCACTTCATCGGAATTCCGGATGAATTAGTATCTCAAGCACAGGAAATATATAAAAAGAATGAGATTGACAGCGGCTCTACTGGTGCATCGGGGTTAGCAGGGCTATTGGCAGTCGCTGAAATTGAAGGTTTGCTTGATGAATCAGATAAAAATATTCTCATCTTTAATACCGAAGGGAAAATATCTAACGATTCAGAAGATCTTTAAATTTCTCAAGGAGCCAATATTTATATGAAATCTGGTCGTAGGAATTTATTTCGTTAATAATTTCATTCACTTCCTTAATGTATATTTCACGATCTATAAGTTTTAAGTATTTGCTCAGGTATTCAACAAATAATTGAAACCTGTTTGTTTTTGACAGGTTATTGTTCCTGAAGTAATGTTTAAGGTTGTCAATTTCAGAAGCCACACGATCTAATTCATCAAGTTCGACACTACACATAATTATTACAACTCTTAATCGGCAATATATAAAGGAGTCCGCTTTTTTAATTGACAATAAACCGATAAGTGAATCGTTGTATTTGTGGTTTTCAAAATCACATAACCCCTGAATAAATATTTCCGTTGTTTTCCGCGACTCTTTGTATAAAGTATGCCTGTAGTTTTCAAGAAATTTCAAGCACCATTCGACTTTCCGGTCGTTTATTGCAACGTAACAATAAGTAATAAACTTCTCCCTGTCAATTTTAGTGTGAACCTTGAACAGCCCTCTTTTTTCGATTTCAGAGAGGAAATAAAAAGCTTTTTGATTGTAAACAAAATTTCTTAAAGATCTTGAATGCAAATAAACAAATCCGTATTCAAAAAGATAGTTTACTTCCAAAAAAGATAAATCATCGTAGAGGTTAAAAACTTCCGAAATGAATTTGTCTAAATTATCATCATCCTTAAGAATTATCGCTTTAAGGAAAAGCGATTGCAGGTAAATAACTTTGCTGTGTTCTTTAAAAAATTTGTACCTTTTGGCAACATATTCTACAAGAAAATTAATCAGGCTGTAATCTTCTTTCTCTTCGACCGGTCTGAGATATCTCTCCAGTACAAATGCACAGGCAATGTAAAGCTTGTGTTCAAGGACGAAAAGGTCAGAATAGTGATTAAGTTTCTCAAAACGTTTCGGGTCATTCTCGGGAGATCTGTACGAGAGGCTATTGTGCTTTATCAGTTCAATTTTAGTTAACAACTCATAATAGTCACTGAATGTGTTTAGCTCCTTTCTTTGTATGAGTTCGATTTTTTTCACGATGAGATTGAATAAATTGAACTTTTCTCTTTTATCAACTGATGACAATAGCTTTGAATAATAGCTCAACTTATCGTTTTCAATTTCACTGAGAAATATGAAATTTTCTATATGCTTCGTCATCTCAGAACAAAGCTGATTGAACTTTGTCCGATTAAAATTTTCCTCCGGATATATCTTTTGATAAATTTTTTCTTTTGAAATATTCCTTCCACTTGCAGAGTCCTTCTCATAAATATCCTTTAATTGTTCATAAAGTTTTACAAGCATAATTCCCTCATTAAAATAGGGCGACCTTATGTACTTTCCGAATAAAGTAACTTCTTTTGGAGTGAGTGTAGAGAAATATGAATAGGTTAATGTCTCTTTCAAATTACCGATGAAAAATCAAATTAATTCCTTATCGTTTGAAATATAAAATAGTAAAAATTAAGTTGTTTACAAAGTATATAATTAAAATTTTTCCTTATTTTGAATTATTCGTTTCTTTTGTTGTAAACGTTCAAAATTTTAATTTGCATCAGTGAAAAATTAAAGTGGGAGGTAATTGTTGAAACCTTATCTTTTTACATTTCTATCGCTGATTGTCATTACAGCCGTTGTATTTACTTTTCAGTCATGTTCAGGTTCCGGACAATACACTGCAGCTTCATTGCCGGGTACGTTTGAATACCACCTTGTTGACCAGAGTGGTGAAAGACTGCTGGAAGGTAAAGTTTCATTTAAGGAAACTTCGGACGGAAAATATACAATGGAATTTGTAATTGACAAGACCCTAAAAGATTTTCCGGGCGTTGATGGTTTTCGGTCACAGAATCCAACCGTAACCTACACACCCGAAACCCGAAAAGTCTTTATCGCAATGACCCCAATGACGGGGGATTACCAATTGTATCTTAACCTTGATCTTGTCGGAAATTCTTTAGCCGGTGACTGGAGTCACGATACAATGAAAGGTACTCAAAGTCAGGGGAGATTTTACGGGACGAGAATCAATTAATGGTCAACAACAATTAACAACAAAACAAAAAAACATCAATGAAAAAGATCAATTTATCCTTAACACCATTATTTGTAATAGTGGTCATTATTCTGGCAGCAAGTGTAATTGGTTTTAAACCGAACGGTGAACAAACCATTACCAAAGAGCTTGTTAATCAACGTGCAATTGATAACCTCAAACTTACTAATCCTACGGTAAGTGAGCAGGTAAGTATCAATAAATCCATTTACAATTTTAAGAATTATGAATTGTTCACTATTTCGGAGCAGATTGACGCAAGGGCATTGAATGAGTTCGTTTATGATGCAAAATTTTTAACGCTCAACAGGCAGAAGTTAGAGCAAATTTACAACGACCGAAAAGACAACATTGACCTTGTTTTACCGATAGGTGAAAATTCAAACATCACTCTCAACCTCGTTAAAGGTGAGATTGTAAGTCCGGACTTCAGATTTACCGCAATGGAAACAGGTCAGGATATCCCATTTCAATCACTTGGTATTCACTACAGTGGCGTAATTGAAGGGACAGAATCTCTGGTTTCAATCAGTATTTTTCCCGATCACATACTGGGGATAATTTCAGATAAAGACGGAAACTGGAACCTGGGTTCAATTAAAGACGACAATAACAATTACACCGATAATTACATTTACTACAACGACCGTGATCTTAAAAAGCATCCACAATTTAAATGTTATATGGATGGACGGTACGGTACAGCCAATGGAAAACTGAATGACTTTGATATTCAAATTGAAACTATGAAAGAAAATTACAATGGTGAGGTTATGTCTGATAATTCCGTAACTCCAATGAAAGTTTATTTTGTAGCAGACTATTCTTTCTGGCAGGCAACGGGTGGAAACGGTCAGGCAATTATAGATTATATTGTCGGATTTTTTAATTCAGTAAGAACTCTTTATCAAAACGAGAACATTCCGTTTCAGATTGCTTATATAGCAGGATATACTTCACCTGATCCGATGATGGTAACGAGCGATACATATTACGCATTGAAAATTTTCGCAGCTCAGATACAAAACCAGATGCAAGGCGGACATATCGCTCACTTGCTCTCATTAAGACAGGAATATGGCGGTGGGATTGCAAGTATTATCGGTTCATTATGTAAGCCTTATAACGCAGCAGATTCTTCCGGAAGTTATTGTCTGAGCGGGATTGAAACTCAATATAATCAGTATCCCAATTTTTCATTTACTGTTGAAGTAGTAACCCATGAAATGGGTCATAACATTGGTTCCCGCCATACACATGCTTGTGTCTGGCCACAGCCGGGGGGTGGAATTGGTCCGCTTGATACATGTGTTCTTACTGGTGAAAATTCAACTTTCAGTGGATTCCCTGAAGCCTGCGTGCCGGTTCAACCTCAGAACGGATGTTTTCAAGCTGCTCCGGGAACTGTAATGAGCTATTGTCACTTCTGTCAAACGAATAACTTCCTGCTTGGATTTGGTCCGTATCCGGGCGATACAATCAGGTTGAGATATTCACAAGCTCAGGGTTGCCTTTCAATCGGCGTTCAGAATATCAGTGAAGAGATTCCACAATCGTTTAGCTTGAACCAGAACTATCCAAACCCGTTCAATCCAACGACCAATATTCAGTTCGATATTACAAACGCGGGCATGGTTAAACTTTACGTTTATGATATGACCGGAAAGGTTGTTGCTGTGCTCGTAAACGAAGAGCTATCTGCAGGAACTTATAAATATTCGTTCGATGCCGGGGGGCTACCGAGTGGAATTTACTTTTATAAACTTGTATCGGGTGATTTGAGTCAGGTAAGGAAAATGGTACTACTGAAATAAGTTAATTCAAACAGGGCAGGTTAATTTAACCTGCCCTTAAATTTTAATCAGGGGAGTAAAAAAATGAAGAAGGTTTTAGGAGCATTATTAATTCTACTGTCATTAAAAAGCAATTTAATTGCTCAGTGGTCACAACAAACGAGCGGGACTTCAGAATATTTAACGACAGTTTACTTTGCGTCCGAGAATGTAGGGTATATTTCAGGTGGAATGCAGACCGTATTAAAAACAGTTAATGGTGAAAACTCCTGGCAGGCAATTAATATCAACCTTTTCCCAGGTGAAGAAATGAGTTGTATTTATTTTTTAAATGAAAATACGGGCTGGGTTTCAACCGGATGGATATGTGGTTCGGGGGGAACCGTTGTAAAAATGACTAACGGAGGGGCTGTCTGATCAGTTCAAAACACCGGAACAACCAGCCGGAAATTCCGGAAAAGTTTTCACTGAAACAAAATTATCCAAATCCATTTAATCCGATAACCCTTATTCAGTTCGATATTCCAAAATCCGGTATGGTTAAACTATATATTTTCGATGTAACCGGAAGAATGATTGATGTGCTTGTAAACGAAGAACTATCTGTAGGAACTTATGAATACTCGTTCAATGCCGGTGAGTTACCGAGTGGAGTTTACTTTTATAAACTTGAATCTGACGGGCAGAAAATTACGAAGAAAATGGTATTGAACAAATAACATTTGTCTCCTCAAAAAGTGGTAGTTGACTTCACCACTTTTTTATTAAGTAAAATTCATCACCTGGGGTGTTGTACTCCCACTAAGGTCCTTGTTTTGTATGAGCAGGGGCCTTGAGTTTAAAAATAAAATATGTTGTGAGGGTAAAAAAAACGGATGAGTTTCTACCATCCGTTTTTTGTCTTTAAACCCTATTCATTACTTCATCAGTATCATGCGTTTTGTTTGACTGAAATTACCTGCTTCAAGTCGATAGAAATATATACCACTTGAAAGATGAGGTGCTTGAAAATCAAATTCATAAGACCCCGGAACCAGCTCGCTGTTTACAAGCAGCGCAATTTCCCTTCCGTTTATATCATAAACTGTAAGCTTTGTAAAAGACTGTTCAGGAATATCAAACCTGATTTTTGTAACCGGATTGAAGGGATTAGGATAATTATTCCAAAGGGAAAATTCTGATGGAACTTCGTGGGATGAAATTGTAATCCCAACGGAAGTACGTTTTAAAATAACGATAAAAGTATTTGATGAGAGGGAATCCAATCCGTTGTATGCCATTACAGACCAGAGGCACATCACAGAATCTCCAACCGTTCCGAAAAGTGCTGCCAATGAATCAAGTTCGCGGTTCCTGATAGTAAACTTCGAAGATTTACCGTTAGAATCGCTTTGGTATGAAATATTGCTTGAAGCCGGAGTTCCGCCCTTTCTGATTTTAAATGCATAACTGATAAACGGGTCAAATCCAGCATCTGACCAATCGAATGTATGCAACGTGTTCTGATCATTCATTGATACAGGAATTGATGTAAGATTGGACGGTGATGTCAGTGCAATTGATTGCATTTGAACTCCTTTGACTGTAACGTAATCATCAACAAATATTGTATCAGAGCCGAACGAATTTGAGACGATTAATTCCACATCGTATCTGCCCGGAGTAGAATAATTCACTGTTGGATTTTGCTGAGTTGAAGATGATGGTGACCCACCCGGGAAAGTCCAATTCCAGCTGGTTGGAATTCCTCTTGAATCGTCAATGAAATTGATAGAGTTACTGTGTTGTATAACATTGTTGTCGGATTCAAATAAAGCAATTGGTTGTCCCTGTACGGGAGTTAATCCCTGTGAATTTTGCAAACTTGCCCTTATTCCGTTTAAGGTAGCTACCATTCTGACTTTCTGACCTTGGGTGAAAATATTCATGCAAATATCATTTGTATAATCCATATAGTTCATGAACATATCACCATTGGGATTAGACTGATTGCAGGAGTTAGGACGATAAGGGAAAGACGGACAACCATAATTTTCTGTCTCCTGTGTAGGGGTATCAGCTACAAGGTCGCTGCCGCAATAGTTATCGCCCCAGATATGATAAAGCGATAACCAGTGACCGACTTCATGCGAGGCAGTTCGTCCAAGGTTGTAAGGTGATGACAATACTCCGACTCTACCGAAATAATTATAGCCGATAACAACTCCGTCAGTTGCCGGATTTCCTCCGGGGAATGTTGCAAATCCGAGAATGTTGTTATTTATTGCCGGTGCAGTCCAGATGTTTAGGTAGCTCGCGCTTGGCCATGCATCCTTACCCCCGGTGGAAGAATATTTAATTTGCGGACCTGTCGGAAATGACGTAACGGAAGTTTGAGTTCTGGTAATTCCCAATGTCGGATTGCCGTTTGGATCTCTGACTGCAAGTTTAAATTCTATTTCAGCATCTGCGGCAAACGGTACAAAAGGTGCAGGTGTATTTACTGTATCCGCATTCAATCTCCTGAAATCTTCGTTCAATACGTCAATCTGGCTTTTGATTTGCTCGTATGAAATATTTTGAATCGGTTGATTCCAGACGACGTGAACAACGACAGGTATTGTAATAACCTGCCTGCCGGAGAAATCATGCTTTTTTGAAAAATCTTTTACGTATTCTTCAAAAGCATTAATTCTGTCATTAAATCCTGGATCTTCTTGTTTCATTAAATCGAGATATTCGTCAAATCCACATTTCGCGGTTTTCAGTTTTTCGGTTTGTGACGCGAAATTAAAACCTGCGGTATTTAACTGTTCTGGCTCCTTTGCCTGATCTCCTTTTTCAAGTAAAAATCCTGTTACAACAAGAAATATAACGGCTATACTGTTTAACGTAACTGATAGCCGTGAAAATTTAAAGTTTTTCATAATTATTTTTTTATGAACTCAAGAAATCTGTTGTGAAAATTACACCTAAGTACAGATTAATAAAAGACAAATTATTTTATTAAAACCATTCTCTTTACCTGCCTGAATCCCGGAGTGGATAGTTCATAAAAGTAAATTCCACTTGAAACTGTTGAAGCATTCCAAAGATAAGTATAAGTTCCTGCCTGCAGTTTCGAGTTTAGCAATGATGCAACCTCCCTACCGGATATATCGAATATTTTAAGTGACACGATTGTGTTTTCAGGTAAATCAAACTTAATGTTAGTTGTCGGATTGAACGGATTCGGATAATTGTTGAACAGAGCGTATTTATCCGGAATTTCAGTTGGTACAGTTTGAATCCCTATAGTTGTTCTTTTTATTATCAGGATGAAAGTATTTGAAGATACGGAATCGTATCCGTTATACGCCCAACCTGACCAGAGAGTAAGAATTGAATCGCCGACGTTTGCACCAAGTGTTGATGCGATCGAATCAAGAAGTCCTCCTGTAATTGTAATTGAAGTATCCGTGCCACCAGAATTACTTTGAAAGTACAAGTTTGAATTCATAGGGGTTCCGCCTTTTCTTATTGACCATTTGTAAGAGATTGACGGATGTGTACCCGCGCTTGACCAGACGAAATCGTGAGTTTGAGATTGTCCGGGCGATGTTTGAATTGAGTGCATTGTCGGTGGTGATATATTGTGCATAGACACAAAGTTCAGAATTATTCTGAACGTTGACGTTGTAGTATCACCGATTGATGGATTGGACGAATCATACATTCTAATCAACGCCTGATCAGTGTATCCGATATATGGGATAGTCCAGTTGTATGTTCCTGCCAGAGCGTTGACATTATCAGAAATAGTGTGCCATTCATTTCCGTTGTTTGTAGAATATTCTAAATTAAGCGTACCTGTTAAGCTCGTTCCCCAGTAGATCGGCACCTCATCATCGGTTCGGAAAGTTTCCCCACCTTGTGGGTAAGCAAGGATGAGTTGCTCAGAGGCATTAACAACACAAGGTGCATTCGATGCTCTCAGTCGTATCCTGTCACCAGGTTGATCGCCAAATCCAAGTACAAAACTGATTCCGCCTGAGGTAAGGTGACAGTAACTCATAATTGTTCCGGTTCTTGGTATGACCGGTCCGTTGTAGCAGTTTCCCTCAACCTGATAGCAACTGTCAATTGGTCCGCCGTTCCAAGCAGTGCAACTGTGAGTATGAGCCGACCCGAAATTGTGTCCAAGTTCGTGAGCAACAACCATGACATCCCAGGAGTAAGTTGGCAATTGGTAAATATTTCCATCGGTGTTGCTAAAACCATAACCGTTACCCATAGTTGGAGAATCGCATAAAACATTTACCCACGCAATACCTCCCAATCCGCCTGAACGAATACTAATTAGGTGTGCAACTGTTCTGGAAACTCCCGATTGAGTCGAGTTCCAGTGATCCTTGAACTGATTGAGTATGATACTTGAAGTCGTTCCGGTGTACGGATCAGGCGTTGTCCAGATTCTGATATAGGAAGAAACAAGTTTTATATTAACTTCTTTTAGATACAGCGTTGATACGGCAGTCATAAGTTTCATGATGTAGTTCATAGTATTTGTTACGCTGCCGTACGCGAGGTAAGTAACATAATCAACATCCAGTGCGATGTCCGCTTCAAGCAACGGTGCATCAGTAATGTTATCAGCGTGGTAATATTTTTTGTCTTCGTTAAAACTTTGCATAAGTTCATCAGAAAAAACATCGCTTGTTTCACACCTGAAATCATTTTTAATTTTCAAGTCGCTATCCCTGTACAGAATGAATTTGTTATCAAGGGATGATAAGCCGGTGTTTAATTTTCCAATCACGTAATTCCCTGACGAATTTGACATCATGGCAGTAACATCATCTTTGGTTATATTAAACACAACGGTGGAATTTTCTGAACCTGCAATATTACCTTTGTAACTCAGAACGAGATCGCCAAGGGTTACTTCCCTTTCACCTTCCGGAGTCATCTCAACTATTTTAGTCCAGGGTTTGAGAATATCAAATTTTTCAAGAGAGGCTATAACGTATTCATTTTCGCTAACCGGAACAAAGAGGTCAAGCTTCATTGGTTTCTCTGAATAAATTGAGCTTAACTCGGTTTTGTTAACATTAAATATTAATGAATGACCAACGAGGTTATCTACAATATTTAAATTTGGTAGCGCTTCTGGTTCAATTACAGTAAACAAGTTCTGGCTTACTTTGTTTTGTGAATACGCGGTTACAGCAAAAGATACAGTGAATAATATAATGACAGCAAAAATTAATTTTTTCATTTTGATTATTTTATTAGTAACATTCTTTTTGAGTCAATGAAAACAGGAGAATCAGATAAACTGTTTTTCACAGTGAGCCGATAAATATAAATACCGCTTGCTAAATTGGAACCATCAAAACTAACCTGATAATTGCCTGCTTGCAATTGCGAGTTAACCAAAGTTGTAATTTTCCTGCCGAGCAGGTCAAAAACCTCAATTTGTGCGTTTCCTTCATCGGCTAAAGAGAAACTGAAATTAGTTATAGGGTTAAACGGATTAGGGAAATTTTGTGAAAGTGAATATTTAAGCGGAATCTCACCGTTCCCTGTTACAGCGGATGTATTTTCATAACCCCAAATTTTTATATCGTCAATGTACCATCCGTCATAGGTTACCGCAATATCGCTTTTAAACATGAACCTAAATTTAACCGAGTGACCAATGTAAGGTGTGAGGTCCATGGATTCTTCTATCCATTCAGACTGAGTACCGTTAAAAAGTGGTTGACCGTTTGGTTGAAAACTTCCGCTTCCGGGTCTGGTTTTTTTACCGGCGAGCGCTATCCAGGTTGAACCGTTATTTGTTGATACTTGTACTTGTCCGTAATCATAACCCGGCTCCATTGAAAATTTTGTCCTGAATGAGAGCTTGACAGAATTAAATGTACCCAAAGGAATAGTATTTACCATCGTAAGAATATTCGTAACGTTATTTCCATAGTTTCCGGATCTCGAATCTGTAAATGATGTAGGTGGTGAATAAAACGATGAAGAAGTGGTATCCCATACATTCGAGCCAGAACCGGTAGCTGTCCAGTTAGGTGATTTTGAATTTGCCTTATCGAATAATAAAACCGTAGAAGTACCGAGCATTAAAGTTAACGTATCCTGACTCACGGTCGCATTATCAATTTTTACTTTAACAAGCAGATTTGTTTCCTGTCCATTGAGTATATTTTCATTTACAATAAACACGAACGGATCTGCGCTGTTGTTTTTAGTTTGTAGAAAACCAAAATCCCCGAAATTTTTATTCATGCTCAACCCTGCTACTCCCGAATCGAGCGGAATAAGTTCTGCGGAAACATTTGAAGCGTTTTGTTTGCCAACGCTTTTCAGACTAATATACAACCTTGAAGTATCACCTGCATCCAGTCCCGAGCCTTCAGCTAAATCGAAACTTTTATATTGGACATATTCACCAGCAACACCTGCAAAGAAAATGTTAGGCTGAAGATTTTGCATAACAAGTGGGATTATACGCGATTGCTGTGGCCAGAAACCGTCTGATGAAGTGCCAACTTCCGGTGTAATCGAAATGCAATGTACGTGTCCTGAATCGTTATACATCCAGTCATCAGAAGAGCCCCTTACTTCGTAGCCGACTGTTTGAGAAGCGGTTCCCGGTAAGTAACCGTTGTAAGATGACATTTCCTGTGTAAATGCCTTAAAGATTAAAGAATCGGGTGTCTGCACCGGATCTATCCAAGCCCATGGGTATATATAGAGGTTGCTGTATGAGTGATAAAAAAGCGCATTTTGAAAATTCTTTGAATTAACAAAATTTTGAATAGTTTGTGTTTCTGGTTCGGAGAAAGGCGCTGTTCCACGGTATGTATCGGATGACGGACTCGTAGATGAACCACCGTTAGGAGAATTCCAAAACTGATAGAGACCGAAATTTCTGTTTAGGTCAATTCCGTTGGTTGCCGGCTGATACACATTAGTATCTACATTGCGCAAATTTTTCCTTCGCATTCCACCACCGTTGGGTCTGTGCTTTCGGTTATATTTGTAGCCTTCAGGGTTGACAAACGGGATGAAATACATATCGCGGTTTTCAAGAAGAAATTTGACGGTTTCATTAGTTGGATAATTTTCAAGGAGGTAGATTGTGTAATACATCATCAACATTACAGTAATCGCTTCCCTTGAATGAATTAATGCCGTATATAAAACCTGTGGTCTGTTATTTGTTTGATCCGGGTCTTTCGTTAAACGATAAGCCCATATGGGAGTACCGTTATATGCAGTGCCGATTTGAAACTTTGATGACATTAATTGCGGATATAATGTCCGCAGGGAATCGAGCATACCAAGTGTTTGTTCGAAAGTATAATATCCGCCCATTGCTCCAAGTGGAAAATTTGATACGTTATCAACTTCTCTAATCATGTCCAACTGATGTTGATATTCCTGATTATCAAGTTCAGGAAATTTCAGGTACACTTGGTTATACCAATCGTTATAAATTATTTCATACCTAATACCAAGTTTCTTTATTATATCCAATTCAGATCCAAAAAGGTAAGCTATTACACAGCTACCTTCTTTATCCGGTTCTGCGTGGTCAATAGCAACGCCGGCTTGCGATAATTTTTTGATTGCATCACCTTCGGTGAAAATTTTTAAAACTACTGTTCTGTTGGGATCATCAGAAAATGTTACACTACTTTGTTCGTTTGCATTTAGTGACAAATACAATACGACAACAATCAATAAAGGGAAAAAAAATTTCCCATAAGTTTTGAGCTTCATTATTATCTATAATGCTTTTTGAGATAAAATTAAATTAAATTATCCTGTTTTATTATTCAATCCTATATATTTTTTAAAACAATTAAATTTCATTAATAATTAAGAGTCAGACCTGATTGGAATTGAAATATTTAAAAGGTGTAGGTCCCAAAAGAGCTGAAGCCTTAAGTAAAATCGGTATAACGGACATTCAACAATTTCTTCGTTTAGTTCCGAGAATTTACCTTAAACAAGTACCCATATCACGTCTTCGGTTCCATTCCGATGGGAATGTACTAATCAATTGCACGATTACGGAAATCATTAAACCACGAAAGACCAATCACCCGTATAAACTTTACGTTTCTGATAACACCGGAATTGCAGAAATTCCGATATTTGGCGGTGGTGAATTCCGGACAAAACAGTTCAGATTGAATGATAAATTTCTATTCTGGGGAAAGTTGTCCGATAACCACAACAAATGGGCGCTAAAGCTGGATTACAGAGATCATTTGAAAATTGATGATGAAAACGTTAACGAAATGGTGAAGTTCAGATTGTTACCGGTTTATGAGTTGTCAGGTGAATTAAAAAAAACGTGGATAAGACCACTGCTATTTACAAAAATAGTTTTCAATGCGTTCACAGAGATTTTCAGAAATTCAAAATTTAAAGTTGAAGAGACATTACCAGTTGCAATTCTGGACTCGCTAAGTCTCCGGAATCTTGAAGACGCTATCAGGAGAATTAACTTTCCTATAGTTGAAAGCGATATCGAAACTTCAAGAAGACGATTAGCATTCGACGAGTTGTTTTACCTCGAAATCATGATAGCCCTTAGGAAGAATTTTCAAAATACCAGCGGTAAAGGTATAAGTTTTAATTCAGGTTTAAATAAAATTCAATCAGAGTTTGAAGGAAAATTACCATTCAATCTTACAAACGCACAAAAGAAGGTAATTTCTGAAATTAAAAATGACATGGCTTCAGAAAAGTCCATGAACCGGTTACTACAGGGTGACGTTGGAAGCGGTAAGACGATAGTTGCAGTAATTTCTATGTTGAATGCTATGGATAACGGATACCAATCAGCTTTAATGTGCCCAACTGAAATTCTCGCTCAGCAACACTATATAACAATTAAAAACCTCACTGAAAAAATCGGGGTGAATGTAACGCTATTAACCGGTGGACAGAGAAAAGTCGTCAGGGAGAAATTACTTTCAGGAATTAAGACCGGTGAAAGCAATATAATTATCGGAACTCACGCACTTATACAGGACAAGGTCGAGTTTAACAAACTTGGATTGATAGTTATAGATGAACAGCACAAATTCGGCGTTATGCAAAGGGCAAAGTTAAAGGAAAAGGGAAATAATCCCGATACTTTGATTATGACAGCTACACCGATTCCGAGAACGTTATCGTTGACTGTTTACGGAAACCTTGATGTCTCGATAATTGATGAACTGCCAGTAGGTAGAATTCCGGTTAAAACTGTACTAAGGCGAGAAGAGGAAAAGCCTGAAGTATTTGAATTTATTCGTGGCGAAGTAAAAAAGGGAAGGCAAGTTTATATTATATTTCCCTTAATCGAAGAATCAGAAAAACTTGATCTGAAAGCTGCTGAAACAAATTTTGAGATTTTAAAAAATAAAATCTTTCCTGATTTGAGAGTGGGAATGGTGCATGGCAGAGTCCTTTGGTATGAGAAAGATGAAGAGATGGAAAAATTCAAAAACAAGGAGCTCGATATCCTCGTTGCAACAACAGTGATTGAGGTTGGAATAGATATCCCAAATGCAAATATTATGTTGATAGAAGATGCTCACAGATTTGGTTTATCCCAACTTCACCAGTTGAGGGGACGAGTTGGCAGAGGAGCGGAACAATCGTATTGCATTCTGATTTCCAATTCTGGTGACGAACACGTCAATAGCAGGTTACAAATTATGTGTGAAACGTCGGATGGGTTCAAGATTGCAGAAGAGGATATGAAACTCAGAGGTCCGGGAGAATTCTTTGGTACTAAACAAAGCGGAATATTTAACTTTTCCTGCACAGACCTGAACAAAGACAGCGACATTTTAATTAAAGCGAGGGATGAAGCATTTAAAATTATTGAAGCTGATCCGATGCTTAGAATGGATATAAACAAACCTATACGCGATAACTTCATTAAGAATTATAAAGATTCTTTATATCTTATTCAAATTGCATGACGAATTTTAAAGTATGAAAACTTCTACAAAAGTTGAAATTGGTATTCCATTGTTATTGGTTATTTCTGATTGTATTGCAGTTTTGTTATCCTATTTAATTTCCTATGAACTGAGGTTCTTTACTTTTTTCGACGAACTTCTACCGAGAGATACTGCATTACCTGAAATTGAAGAGTATATTATTTTTTCTCTCATCATTTTACCGATCTGGGTAATCGTTTTCCAGTCATATAAAATGTACAGGTTAAAAAGAGTCGTGTTCATATTTGACGAATTGTCCGATATCGTTAAAGCATCAACAGTCAGCGTGATTTTTACGATGGCGTTGGTGTTCTTTTACCGGGAGTATTCATACTCAAGAGTTGTATTTGTGATGAGTTGGTTTTTCGCGATTATACTGATAACAATTTTCCGCTACCTTGTTCTCAAATTTGAGAAGACCCTTTACAATAATAATATTGGAGTAAAGCGTGTCGCTATTGTTGGCGTGAACGATATATCAGAAAAAATTTACAAGAAACTTTGCAATGAAACATTTCTCGGATTACACTTTGTAGGCTATTTTACAAAAAACAATACTGACGAATCAGGGATAACAGATCTTAAACGAATTGGAAGTTACGATAATCTGCCGGTAATGATACGTAAAGAGAAAATTGATAACCTGATTGTTGCGCTTAAATCAGAGGATCACGGGGACGTTTTTCCACTGATAAAAAAATGTGAGGGGTTAAATATTGAATTCATGTTTGCGCCGGACTATTTCAATATACTGACAAGTAAGTTAAAAATTGAGGAACTCGAGGGAATTCCTTTTATGAAACTTAAATCTATACCGCTGAACATTTGGAAAAGAATCGTTAAACGGTTGTTCGATATTATTACTGCATCAATTTTGATATTTATTTTTTCACCTGTCATGCTGATAATAGCCGTATTGGTGAAGTTCACATCGCCCGGACCCGTTTTTTACAGGCAAGAGAGAGTCGGACTTGACGGAGTGAAGTTCAATATGATTAAGTTCAGGTCAATGATAGTAGATGCTGAAAAAGAGGGGCCGAAATTTGCAGACGAACAATTGTCAAGATATACAGTAGTCGGTAAATGGCTACGCAAGTATAGTTTGGATGAACTTCCACAGTTTTTCAACGTGTTGAATGGCAGTATGAGCATGGTTGGGCCGCGTCCGGAAAGAGAATTTTTCATTAACCAGCTTAAAGATGAAATAGACAACTTCCTTGAGCGGCATCGAGTTAAAGCAGGTGTAACAGGCTGGTCGCAGGTCAACGGATTGAGGGGGGCTAAAACGTCATACCAGACCAGAATAGAATACGACATTTATTACATTGAAAATTGGTCTTTGGCATTTGATATTAAAATTATTTTTAAAACTTTGAAAGAAATGTTGTTCTCAAAAGAGGCTTTCTGATTTGATTCCGGTTATAATTTTTTTCGGTCATACGATATTCGCGGTTTATATTTTCGCCAGATCCTATCAGGATGAGGGGACAATGCAGGCATTCCTTAATATTGCCTTCATTATAATCTTGTTTGCTGTTGGATGGACTGTTACTGATTTTTTTACCGGTTTCATTCTCCCTGCAGAAGGGTGGAAAATACCTATCCCGGGCAATAACTTCATAATGGGTTTGTTAAAACTCACCGGGTTCTACATTCCGGTTGATGGTAATATCGCAAGGCTTGCACCTAAAGATTCTATTTCGCTCATCTTGTTGTCGATAGTAGAATATTATTTCTATAAATTCTTTTTCGGGAAGACAAAGGAAGTACTTAAAGTTGAAAAATAGTAAATCATATAAGTTATTCGTCGCAGTTGTTTCCACCGTTATACTTTCTTTTACAGTAATGGATAATAACCATGTTCAGGAAAATTCAATTAAACTCGCTTTTGTAACCTATAATGATTTTGGAAACAACCTTTATCTGGATAATATTTCAATCGGAACAAGGAGTTCTTACGATCTTGAATTAACCAATATAACAGGAATTGAAAAAGATACCGCCTATCTTCCGGAAACAAGTTCTGTGAAAGTTTTGCCGACAGTTGTTATTACAAATGTAGGATACAGTTCAAGTCTCGATTCGATTATGGCGTACATTAAAATTGATGAGATTTCCGTTTTTGATTCCGTTTTTTCACCTGGAATAATTGCAGGTGGGGTTTCAGTTGTCAGGTTCGATTCTATTTCCATTCCTGCGGATATTAGTTTTACTGTTAATACATGGATTTCAAATCCTGTTGATTCAAACTTTTCTAACGATACTATAACTTTCAGTTCTGTGTACAAACAAGGATTCAGGAAAAAAGTTTTAATTGAAACATTTACCAGCGCAACCAGTTACTCATCAGCTTTAAATGACCCGTATCTGAATTTTTTTGTTAATCAGAATTTCGGGAACGTAAATGCAGTGAAATATCACCGCAATGTTCCTGAACCAGGCAATGATTCAATGTATCTTGAAAACCCGGTACAACTCGATTCATTGAGGGATTATTATTTTAACTTTCAGGTACCCACGTCAATTATGACCGGACAAAAAATTTTGAATGCGCCATATAGCGTTAATTCAAATCTGCAAGAACCGGTCAACAGCGAATTGGAATTGGGTGTCCCCTTGAATATTACAGTTAATGATACAATAGTAAATGGTATCGTTACCGCTGATATTAATATTGAGATTACATCAAAACTTCCGGATGGTAATTGGAAGCTTAAAGTAATTGTTGCTGAACGTTATAAATCCTATGATTCTATCCCGGTAGAATGGACACAATCTGAATTTTTCGATGTGTTTAAAAAAGCATATCCGGGTATCAGTGGCGTATCTATTCCCGTAAATCATGGGACATATAATTATCAATACAATTTTCCGGTTGAACCTCAATGGGCGGATAGTTTATTATACACGCTTGTTTACGTTCAAAACGATTATGACAGAATGGTAATCAATTCCGGCAAATCAATTACCGATACTATGGTGGGAGTTAATATGATAACGGATAATATAACACAGAACTTACCCGGTAAGGGAAATTATTTTGGTCAGTTCTCGGTACCGTCGGATGGTAATTTTTCCGGATTTGGTTCAGATGGTTCCGGAAATGGTTTCTATCTTCAGAATTTTGAGGGCGGTTTTATGTCAGGGAACTGGACTCGCTCACAACCAATATGGTTCATAAGTTTTAGAGAATCAGGTGGAGTGAACGGAACATTGTTTGGTGGGAGTAATTGTATTGTTATGCCTTTTTATGAATATAGGGTCAGGGGTATTTACGATACGCTTTTTTCTCCGGTGATAAATGGCGCTGATAGCGATGATACATTATTTTTTAATTATGCGTACGCCCAGTATCTCAGCACTTATTCGGACAGTTTAAAAGTTTTGATATCAACTGACGGAGGAGTAACATATTCAAATGAAATATTTAACAAGGGTGGTGAAGAACTTGCTACAGCGCCGTCAACGACAATTACCTTTAGTCCTACCGGAGCAAATCAATGGGGGACTTTTATTTTTCCGCTACAGAATATTTTTACTGATGAAAATGAACCCGGTATTTCACCCGAAACAGTTGAACTTTATCAAAACTATCCGAACCCGTTCAATCCTTCAACTAATATCAGGTTTTACTCTCCGGGAAATAGTAACCTCACATTGGAAATTTTCGATATTTCCGGTAGATTAATAAAAAGATTGATTAACAACGAAGCTTACAACGAGGGGTTTCATACCGTTATATTCAATGCGACCGGGTTAAGTTCGGGAGTTTATTTTTACCGGCTCAGTGCGGGCAGTTTTGTAACATCGAGGAAAATGCTTTTGGTGAAATAGTTATTGTTTGACTAATCTCATTACGGTTATTTCAGGTGGACAATTAAGTCTTATTGGGAGACCAACCGGAGCTAACCCCCTCGATACATAAAGAGAATTTCCACCGTGTCGGTACAATCCGCTGATATATTCACTTACAGTTGCCGCAAGTGAAATGTTTAAGTTTCCGAATTTTGCCAATACTACCTGACCGCCGTGAGTGTGGCCACTGAGCGTAAGGTCAATATTCTTTTCGGAAATATCTTTGAATAAATATGGTTTATGGTAGATTAAAACTTTTGTTATTTTATTATAATCCAATCCCGCTTTTCCCACTTTCTCTCTTGCATCAATAATTGCTTTATCCAGATAATCAATAATTGCCTGGTTGTAACTTCCACCGCTATCCCGGGTATCATCTATACCGAGCAGGCAAAGTTTATCACCGTTTATATCGAGCAACTCTGATTCATTCCGCATGATTTTTATCGGAGTTTCGTTTGAGATAATTTTTGATACTTCTTCAGCATCGGAAAAGTAATCATGGTTCCCGAGAGTAGCATATATGCCCTTATTTGTTTCGAGGCGTTTAAAAGCATTTGAGAATGGATGTGCTTCTTCAATCATAGAGTTTGTCAAATCACCGGATATGAACAGGTAATCACTGTTGAGATTATTTAATATTTCAACGTAATCGTTCATTAGTGATTCGTCCATATACGGACCGCTGTGAATATCGCTAATGAAAGTAAACTTAGTTCGAACAAATTCATCAGAAAGGTTCTTAACAGGAATATCAACATACTCAATCTTATAGTCATTTTTGTTCAACACGCCGAATCCCGCACCCACAAAGGCGTATGAGGAAACAATGGCGGATGCGCCTGTAATAAACTTTCTTCTGGAATTGTCAAACTTTACTATGGCTTTATCATTTCTGATTTTTCCTAACCAATCTTTTGTAAGTTTAATTTTTGAGAACATCCATCCGAAGAGGGTAAATGGTGATTTTAAAATTTTCCCTACAAGAAGGTACAATCCGATGAAAACTATTGCAGCTTGAAAAATATAGAACGGGTATGTAATCAGATATTGCCAGAAACTTTCAAGTCCGGAAATAAATCCCCTGAAAATGAAATTTAAAAGGAGAGGAATATTGAAAAATAAAAAAGGAAAAGCCGCAAGATAAAACCTTGTCTTGCGGCTTAATGAGTTTGATTTTAAAAAATTATTGAACGTCCGATAAACAAGCCACTGCAATGAGAACAAAATCGTAGAAATAACTGCAAAAAATATAATATATCTTAGTTCCATTATTCAAATTAACAGCGTACCGTTTGCATTAGTTTCAATCTGATATTGATAGCGAACTACTTTACCTGTTGCAGGTGCTTTTTAAAGAACTTTTCCATTGCGCCGTAAAAATCAAAGCGATTTTCCTCGTTAGCAAATCCATGGCCTTCGTTTTCTTTAACCATATATTCAACTTCAACTCCGCGCTTTTTCATAGCTTCAACCATCTGGTCGGATTCATTAATTTTAACGCGCGGGTCATTTTTCCCCTGAGCAATGAAAAGAGGTGCAGTTATTTTGTCTGCATGAAAAACCGGTGAAGTGGCAACGAATTGAATACTATCTTCAACAGGATTACCAACCATCTCATACATCATTTGTTTCATTGGTTCCCAGTAAGGTGGAATTGTTTCAAGAAACGTAAAAAGATTCGAAACTCCGACGTAGTCAACTCCTGCTGAATATAGATCAGGGGTAAAAGTTAAACCCGCCAATGTTGCGTATCCGCCGTAGCTTCCGCCATAAATTCCGATTCTGTCAGGATCGGCAATTCCTTCTTCAATTAACCATCTGACACCATCGGTAATATCATCCTGCATTTTCAGTCCCCATTGTTTAAAGGAGGATTTCCAGAATTCCTTTCCGTATCCGGTTGAACCACGAAAGTTTACCTGTAATACTGCAAACCCACGATTTGCAAGGAACTGAACTTCAGGATTGAATCCCCATGAATCCCTTGCCCAAGGTCCACCGTGTGGATTTACAATTACGGGAAGATTTTTAGGTTCTATGCCTATCGGTAACGTAAGGTAACCATTTATTGTTAATCCGTCGCGCGATGTGAATCTAATGGGTTTCATCTTTGCCATTTCGTCTTCATTTAACCAAGGACTGATTTCCGAAAGTAATTTAATTTCGTCCTTCTTCGTATCGAAAATGTAATATGAGCCGAGTGTTCTATCGCTGTAAGTCCTGATAAGGAAAATCTCTTCAGCTTTATCGTGATTTGTTATAACGATTTCATTCTCATCCCCGATTTCCTCTTCCAGTCTTTCGAATAAGTGTTTTGTTTGTTCATCCAGGAAATGTCTCTGCCTTTTCCATGTCGTAAATGAAACGCTCGTAAGTACTTTTCTTTTTTTCGAGTAATTTAAACTTGATACGTCCACTTCCGGATGTTCGAAGATGACGTTAAGTTCGGTTTTTGTTTTCGGGTCATATTCAACTATTACTAATTTATCTCTGCCCAGGTTTGAAGCTGCATAAAGATTTTTATTGTCAAAAGTAAAAAATAACGGCGCTAACGATTCTTTAAAGTTTGTAGTTAAAATAGGTTGAAAATCACTGTCCTCCGAATCCCTCATTAATAAAGTATTGTTGACGCCATCGGTGGCAACTGCTAACCTCAGTTTTCCGTCGTGGTCTGTCTCCCATCCGATTATATTGCCGGGATTTTCAGCAATCATTTTCATCTCACCGGTGAATACATTAATTCTGTAAACATCGAATACCTGAGGATTCCGTTTGTTCATACTGATCAGCATATTGTAGTCATCTTCTTCCAATACGTCAATAATTTGAGTTACAACGCTATCGAACGGTGTAAGAATCATCAGGTCTATACCGTCCGGGTCTGTTGCATACAATTTGTAATTTTCATCTCCCCCCTCGTCCTGAATGTATATTAACCTGTTGCTACCTTTCCACGCGTACCCGAAAATATCCCTTTTTAGTGATTCGGTAACCCGTGTAGTTTCACCGCTGCTTAAGTCCTGAACAAAAATATTTAACCGCGACTCGTAAGGCGCAAGGTAAGATAAATATTTCCCGTCCGGTGAAATTTGATAAGACATTCTTTCCGGATTTCTGAAAAAATCCTTTAAAGGAATTTCCCGTACCTGAGCAAATATCTTTTCCAGAGATGAGATAGACATATAAGTAATTAAAATTAGTGAAAATGTTAAAAGTTTCATTTTGGTTTTTTCTATGATATACAAGGTAACTATAAAAAAAGTTACATATTATTTAAAAATTTACCAGAAAAGAACATTGGTTTATAGAATCAGATTTTAAATTTAACAACATTTCAGGGGAATTTGAGTTGAACATTGTTTGATTGCTTAGCAATTTGAGATACAATTAAATTTATTAACATGGTTTATCTAAATATTTTTTTACTTACAATGGCAGTTGCCTTCGGCAGGTGGAATAACAAATCTGACGATCCTCTCAGACACCCTGATGAAAAGCGGTTATCGAATATAAAACAATTGACATTTGGCGGCGAGAATGCGGAAGCTTATTTTTCATTTGATGGAAAATCCCTTGTATTTCAATCAACCCGCGAGCCGTTTAAATGCGACCAGATTTTCACGATGAGCGTTGATGGGAGCGAAGTTACGCAAATAAGTAACGGATTGGGGAGAACGACTTGTGCTTACTACCTTCCGGGAGATAGTCTGATTTTGTATTCTTCTACGCATGAAGGCGATAGCAACTGCCCGCCGAAACCTGATATGTCCATGGGCTATGTATGGGCAATCTACAATACTTTCGATATTTATATTGCCGATATAAACGGAAACTTAATTTCCCGGTTGTCAAAAACGAACTCTTATGATGCGGAGGCAACAGTTTCCCCGATGAAAGACAAGATAGTATTTACCTCAACAAGAAACGGTGATCTCGACATTTTCACGATGAATATTGACGGAACAGATATTAAACAGTTAACTAATGAACCCGGTTACGATGGCGGTGCATTTTTTTCACACGACGGTACGAAGATTGTTTACCGTCGCTCCGCATTTGAATCAAATGATGAAATTAAAGAATACGAAACTCTCCTAAGCAGAGGTTTAGTGAAGCCTTCAATGATGGAAATCTGGATTATGGATTCCGACGGTTCAAATAAAATGCAGGTAACTGATAACGGCGCTGCCAATTTTGCACCTTTTTTTACACCGGACGATAAACAAATAATATTCAGCTCAAATCTGCAAAATCCTCACGGGAGGGAATTTGACATCTACCTTGTTAACCTTGACGGGACGGGGCTTGAGCGTGTTACTTTTACGGAGCAGTTTGACGGGTTCCCGATGTTTTCGCCCGACGGAACGAAACTGGTTTTCTGTTCAAACAGGAACAGCAAAGATAGGGGCGAAACTAATGTATTTATTTGTGACTGGGTGAAGTAAAAGTCTGGTTAATGAATTCAGAGTTATTTTGTGATATCTTATAAACTTTATTTTAAGGTAATCTATTATTATTTTTAAGTACGCTTAAAAATAATATGAATATAAACGTTGAAGATTACCTGAAAAACATTTATAACATTAAAAATGAAACCGGGAAAGTTACAAATAATTTGTTGGCGGACAGGCTTAAAATCACTCCCGCCGCAGTTAGTGACATGGTTTCAAAGTTATCAAAATCAGGATACATAACAAATAAGCCATATAGAGGTTTCGAGCTTACCAAGAAAGGTGAAAAAATTGCAATAAGCCTTATCAGAAAACACCGGCTTTGGGAAGTATTTTTAATGAAATACCTGAACTATCATTGGGACGAGGTACACAGCGATGCAGAAAATCTTGAGCACATTTCGTCCGAAGTACTTATCTCCCGTCTGGAAAAATTTCTAGGTAATCCACAATACGATCCGCACGGTGATCCGATACCGGATAAAAACGGAAAATTTCCCGAATACAACGCGGTTCCTCTCAATAGTATTCAGATCGGCGAAACTGTCGTGATAAAAAAAGTCTCTGATGAAAATTCGGAGATACTCGAATACTTTTCAAAGCTCGGGCTTTCGCTTGATAACAAAATCCGCGTAACGGAAAAAATTAAATTTGACAACTCTGTTGAGATTATGCATAAAGGGAAAAAGATTTTTCTGAGTGAAAAGCTCTCTGCGAGAATTTATGTTCAAAAGAAATGAAAATGAAATACTTTGCGATTTTGTTAACGTTACTTTTAGTTGCCTGCAATGATCCGGTTGAAAAAAAAAGCTCGGGTAGGATCAAAGCGGTTTCTACTATTACTATTATTAATGATATGGTGAAATTTATAGGGGGCGATAAAGTTGAAGCTGTTAGTATTTGTGCAATTGGAAGGGATCCGCATACGTATGTTCCAAAACCTTCCGATCCTCGTGAAATTGCAACGTCTGATATAGTGTTTATAAACGGATTAGGGCTTGAACACTGGATCGAGCAGATGATAGTAAACGCGGGCGGTGAGCGACCCGTAATTACAGTTTCAAAAGGAATTGAACCACTGTACGATGATGCGGGTTACGGTGATCCGGATCCACATGCATGGTTTGACCTGAACCGGGTGAAAACTTACGCAAGGAATATTACCAACGGATTAATCTCCGTTGACCCTGTTAACAAAAGTTATTACGAAGAAAATCTCAAAAAATACATTGCGGAAATTAATCACGTTGATTCGGAGTCAAAAGAATTAATTGCAAAAATTGACACGGGTTCAAGAGTTTTAATTACCTCACATGATGCTTTCCGGTATTTTGGCAAGGCTTACGGAATGGAAGTTTACGCCCTTCAGGGAATTTCAACTGAAGCTAAACCAAGAACTGAAGATATAAAGAAAATTATTGATCTGATAAAAGAAAGAAATATAAAAGCAGTTTTCATTGAAACTACAGTAAACCCTGCCTTAATAAAGCAGATTACACAAGAAACCGGTGCGGTTATAGGCGGTACTTTATATTCAGATTCAATAGGTGAACCGGGTAGCGAAGGTGATACTTTTTTAAAAGCATTTCAAACTAATGTAAACACTATAACCGAATCTTTAAAGTATAACAATTGATGAAGACAATAATTCTTAAATCCACCGAGGAAATTGAAATAATGCGGGAGAATGCGTTATTGGTATCGAGAACTTTAGGCATGCTCGCGAAACATTTAATACCAGGAGTGACTACATTGCAACTCGATAAGTTAGCGGCAGAATTCCTCGGCGATTATGGCGCAGTTTCTTCTTTTCTTGGTTATCACGGATATCCAAATTCAATCTGTACTTCAGTAAATGAACAGGTTGTACACGGAATTCCAAATAACCGTCCGCTTAAAGACGGGGACATTATTTCGATTGATTGCGGGGCATACAAAAATGGCTATCATGGCGACCATGCATATACGTTTGAAGTCGGTGAAGTGGCACCTGAAACAAAAAAATTGCTTAAAGTAACCAAAGAATGTTTATACAAAGGAATTGAGCAATTCAAAAAAGGAAATAAAATCGGCGACATCGGATATACAATACAGTCTCACGCTGAATCTCACGGATACGGTGTAGTCAGAGAGTTAATTGGACATGGGATTGGCAGGGAAATGCACGAACCACCTGAAGTCCCGAACTTTGGACTCCCGCGAAAAGGTACTAAACTTAAAAACGGGATGGTAGTTGCAATTGAACCAATGATTAATATGGGTACAAAAGATGTCCTGCACCTCAATGACGGGTGGACAATTATTACGCGAGACGGGAAACCTTCGGCACATTTTGAACACGATGTAGCTTTAGTCAACGGAGTACCGGATATTCTTTCAACTTTCGATTACATTGAAAAAGATTTACCATTTGAAAAATGATTGCAATCAGCGCAAAAAATCTTACGGTATCGTACAATCGCAAACCTGCCATAAAGGGAATTAACCTGAATATTAAAAGCGGGCGTGTTATCGGAATAGTGGGACCGAACGGAGCAGGGAAGTCAACCCTCATGAAGGCCATGCTCGGATTACTACCTGTTGATACAGGCGAAGTGAAATTTTTCGATAAACCGATAGATTCCTGCAGGAAGAAAATATCGTACATTCCCCAACGGGAACAATTCGATTGGGATTTTCCGATAAATGTTACTGAGCTTGTTATGATGGGGCGATATGCACATATTGCGAGATTTGGATTTCCGAATAATAATGATAAACAAATAGTAAACCGCGCATTGGAAAAAGTCGGAATGTACGATTACCGCAAACGACAAATCCGGTTCCTCTCGGGTGGACAGCAACAAAGGATTTTTTTGGCGAGGTCACTTGCACAGGAAAGTGAAATTTATTTTATGGATGAACCGTTCGTCGGCGTTGATGCAAAAACCGAAATGGCGATTTTTGAACTACTGAAGGAATTGCGTGAAGCTGGTAAAACAATATTGGTTGTCCATCACGATCTCGCAAAAGTTAAAGATTATTTCGACAATTTGATCCTTATTAACCAGACACTGATTGCATACGGAGAAACTAACGATATTTTTACTCGTGAAAATATTGAACGTGCTTACGGTGGAAAACTTACCATACTACAGAAAACAGAGGAGCTTGTAAATTGAAAGAAACTGGCTATGGGATTTTTAACTGAGCCAATCGGATATGAGTTTTTTCAACGCGCGCTTATAGCCTCGTTGCTGATAGGTATCAGTTGCGGTCTTATCGGAACTTTCATCATGTTGAGGAGGCTCTCTTTAATGGGCGATGCGCTTTCGCATGCGGTTTTACCGGGTGTTGTTATCGGATTTATGCTGGGTGGGAAAAATGAATTAATGTTGTTTTTAGGGGCGTTGACCTCGGGGATTGTTACCGCGATTTTAATCAGTTTCGTTGAAAGAAATTCTAAAATTAAGGAAGATACTTCTATCGGAATTATTTTTACCGGGGCGTTTGCGCTTGGCATCCTTCTGGTTTCGCAACTGAAGAATGTTCATATTGATCTTTCATCTTATCTTTTTGGCGACGTGCTTGGCGTATCAAATGGTGATATCATTATGTCCGGAATTATTACTTTTATCATCATTCTATCCGTGATATTGTTCTACAAACAACTCATGATAACCTCCTTTGACCCGACACTTGCTTCGGTAATGGGGATATCGGTTGCTGTCATTCATTATTTCTTAATGATGCTTTTGTCAATGTCAATCGTTACAGGCTTACAATCAGTAGGGGTAATACTTATCATCGCCATGCTCATAACCCCACCAGCTACGGCTTACCTGCTGTCATATAAAATGAAAACCATATTAATACTTTCCGTTTTCTTTGGTGTGCTATCAGCAATAATCGGGTTATACCTTTCCTATTATTTTAATTTTGCCTCAGGAGCTTCGATAGTATTGACCGCGGTTGCATTCTTTATTGTTACTTTTTTATGTTCACCGAAAGAAGGAATTATTGTGAAGAAAATTAAACGGGCGGCGCTTTCACAAGTAGCCTTGAGAGAAGATGTAATGAAATATATATATCATTTGCAAAATGAACTTTCGTTTACCGGAATCAAGAGCAGGTTTATGAGTGAAAATAAAATTTCAAGACGAAAGTTTGATGAAACAGTTTCTTCTTTGGTACAAAAGAAATTAGCCAAACTTAACGATAATAAATTGACTTTGACAGATGAGGGAAATCTAATCGCAGAAAAAATTATACGGTCACACAGGCTTTGGGAAACTTATGTGACCGAAAAGGGAATTTTAAATTCAAATGATATTCACCAGGATGCGGAGAAATATGAACATATTCTGACCGATGAGCTTATCGAAGAACTTGATGAAGAACTTGGAAAACCAGACAAAGATCCGCACGGCTCGGAAATCCCAAGGGGAAAAGCGCGTTAAAACAGTTTATATAATTTTTGAAATAATTTAACCGCTACGGATTCTTAAAATTAACACTGAACAACGAAAAAATTAATTGTAACGGTAAACTCACTTCAGCAGTACCATCCGCTTAACGCTCACAAATTCACCGGCTTCAATTCTGTAATAATAAATCCCGCTTGAAAGGTTCGATGCATTGAACTCAACCTCGTAACTGCCTGGTTTCAGAATTTCATTCGTCAGAACCGATACTTTCTTTCCGGTTATATCGTAAATAGAGAGCTTAACATTACCCGCTTTCACTATATCAAACCTGATGTTGGTTATCGGATTAAACGGATTGGGGTAATTCTGGGAGAGGTTGAATCCTTCGGGAGTAACTTCACTTATTTGGTTAACTGATGTTGAGAAATCAATTATTGCTGTCCAGATACTGGAATTACTTCCTTCCATTCTTGTCCATATTGGTCTGACTACTCCGTCAATTGCGGAGATATTTGAATAGTCGCCAAAGAAACCTGCTACAGGAAGAAAAGGTGTGGCGCTGATTGGAATATTTTCAAAAGTTTCTCCACCATCGGTTGAGCGCGCTATGAAAACGTCAGTTTGATTATTCGAATACGAACGTCTGTCGTAAAAAACGAAATAAATCACACCGGTTTTTTGGTCAACCGTCATCCATGTCAGGAACTGGTGCTTACCCGGAGGGTCGTTATTAACGCGCTTAGCCTGAGACCATGTGCTGCCACCGTCGGTAGATTTCATAAACCATATATCCGTGTTGTCCGTACCGTTTCGTTGATCCGACCAATTGATGTAAATATTACCGTTGAATTGACCACCACTGAGGTCGCATGCAGTTACCGGGAACCCGTTGCACCTTGAGATACCGGGGATTAAAAAATCCCAACCACCGGGCTGGTCAGTTAAGTACATCGGCTCATTTAACCAGGTTACACCACCATCTGTAGATTTATTGAAAAAAATACCGAATTGAGAATTTCTTATAAGCGGACCCGACCATGAAACGTAAATTTCACCGTTAGGACCGATAGAGGGAACAGCGCCTTCAACAGTGTTATCTTCGTCCACACAGTCACCACCGAGTTTATCTAATCTCATTACATTAACCCATGATTCGCCGGAATCGGTTGACTTCGCAAATAAAATTCTGCTTGTATCATTAGAACCGGGACTCCCGTATGAATCAAACTCAGTCCATGTTACATAAATATTGTTTGTTGCAGGATCTACTACAGCCCATTCTTTATCCTGATTTTTTTGCGGGTGCAGATAAGTATAAGATCCCGGATCGTTCCATGAAAAACCTACGTTTGTGCTTTTTTGACAAACTATCCTGTCAATCCAGCTACCTGCCGGAGGGTTTGATAGGTGAAAGTAATAAAATACTTCATTGGTATCTACAATTATACACGGATCACCCCAGACGCCGTAAACTGATGAAGTAAGTATCGAAGTTGTCCATGTTAAACCACCGTCAGTTGATCTGTAAACTTTATTTATATTAGCACCGGCAACAATCTGGTACGGATTTTTCGGATTTATACATATCGAGGGTTCATTCGGATTTGAAAGGCTGCTAATCATAACATTTTGGTATTGAGCATACGAGCTTGCTGAAAGGATCAGAAAAATGAAGAAGATTTTCATAAAGTATTTTATTTTTTTAAAGAGAAAATTTTAATCTCATCCGGATTTTTATATATAATGCTAAATGGTAAATCAGGTTAATTAAATTTGAAACCGCAGCAGTTGACCAACATACTTGATATATAAAAAATGATTAGCAACTAAACTTTACGTTTCATCTTTTGTAATCTGTGTTTAGTCAATACTGGTTTACCTGAATTAAACAATTAAAACCCGGAAAGGCAAAGTTTCACTAACTTAATACAAGTATAGTGAAATTCATTCTTATCTGAAATGTTAGATGTAACTCCCGGGATTAAATTTTTCCCGAGTTATATATTCATAACGGAGTTAAAAATATTATTGAACTATTATCGCTGATTAAGTATTGTTCAACAAGCAATCCGGATTTGCTGATGTAACTTACCTCTTGATTAAACGCTGCACACTGTATATTTCTTACTTTTTACTGAAAACAACATGGATTAATTTTAAATATGTTGACGTATGTGAAATCATTTTTGATCGCAATTCATGCAATTTTGATTGCGGTTTTAACCATAATAGTCGGTCCATTCGATAGTCGCGGCAAGGCAGTTCACATTCTCTCGAAAGTATTTTCAAAGTGGATATTGTTTATTGCAGGTGTTAAGTTAAAAATTGAGGGGAAAGAGAACCTTGATAAACATGCAAACTATATTTTCATCTCAAATCACCAGAGCTACTTTGACATTCCCGTTCTTATGCAAGCGATACCGAACGTAGTTCGGTTTATTTACAAAGACACAATTACAAAAATCCCAATCTTCGGGTGGGGAATGTATCTCGGCGGATATATACCAATCAGTCGTGAAAATCCGCGGGAGGCAATCAAGAGTCTGAAGTACGCTGCTGAAAGGGTGAACAAGGGCATTTCAGTTGTGATTTTTCCTGAAGGAACACGGAGTACAGATGGCACATTAGGAGACTTCAAACGCGGTGCGTTCATGCTCGCTGATTTTGCAAAGGTGCAACTTGTCCCGGTTGCAATTTCCGGTTCGATAGATATTATGTCGAGAACAAAGTTTAAAATTAAAAGCGGAGATGTCACCGTGAAATTTGCAAATCCGGTTGAATACAGCAAAGATAAAGACTTGCTCGAAAGAATTAAGACTAAGATAGACTCCATGCTGCAAAAAGATTAAGTCGTTGAGGTCTTGCAAAGCAACCTTTCTTCTTTAACTAATATTACTATACTTAATTGCTGTATCAACCCTGTAATTTGAGAATTCAAATCCCAATTTGCAGGGTTGGAAAACAGATAAAAAATTGAATCATTTATAAACCGCACGAATTTTATCTTTATCTAAAATATTAATATGGCAGTTACAATCAAAGACGTAGAAGACATCGCAGTCCTTGCAAAGTTAAGATTCTCGGAAGACGAGAAACAGAAACTGCAAAAGGATATGAATAAAATCCTCGAATACATAGACGAATTAAATGAACTTGACCTAACAAACGTAGAGCCACTAGAAAATATCAACGACACTGAAAACGTTGTCCGCAAAGATGAGGCAGAGCCATGGCTTACAACAGAAGAAGCGTTAAGTAATGCACCGGACAAAACCGGTCGTTATTTTAAAGTCCCGAAAGTTCTCGACAAGTGAAAACCGTTGCTGTCATTCCCGCACGTTACGGGTCAACACGCCTACCAGGAAAGCCACTCATTGAGATTAACGGTATTCCAATGATAGTAAGGGTTTGCAGTCAAGTATCAAAAGCAAAACTCGTTGATGAGATTATCGTTGCTACTGATGATAAAAGAATTGTATCGGTGGTTAAAGACGCGGGATTCAATGCGGTAATGACTTCACGGAAACACAAGTCTGGTTCGGACAGGATTGCGGAGGTTGCCAGAAAGCTTAAGTGTGATATAGTCGTGAACGTTCAGGGTGACGAGCCGTTCATCCCACCACAGAATATTGACAAAGCAATCAAAGCTTTACAAGACGACAAGTCTGCTGTTGTATCTACACTTTGTATGAAGTTCAAATCGAATAAAGATGCAGCCGATCCTAATAAGGTAAAAGTTGTAATTGACAAAAACGGAAACGCGATTTATTTCTCACGAAGTATTATCCCTTTCAATAGATCTTCAAAAAAAATAAATTATTTTAAACATATCGGGCTTTATATATTCAGGAAATCATTTCTATTGAAGTTCACAAATTTTAAATCCTCACCGCTTGAAATTGCTGAATCATTGGAGCAGTTAAGGATTCTGGAGAATGGTTATAAGATCAAAGTCGTAGAGGTTAGAAAAGATTCTATTTCAATTGATACGAAAGAAGATTTAAGAAGGCTTTAAAACACCTAATCGTATAATCTGCGTTTCAATTTAATATCATAACGTTTAACTTATATCCCATCTTATTCACTTCAAACTTCTTTCATTTTGAAACAGACAAAATATATTTTCCTAACAGGCGGAGTTGTTTCTTCATTAGGAAAGGGAATTGCCTCAGCCTCGTTGGGTTTACTTTTAAAGTCGCGGGGTTTGAATGTTACGATACAGAAGTGCGACCCTTATATAAATGTTGATCCGGGTACAATGTCGCCCATTCAGCACGGCGAAGTTTTCGTAACTGACGATGGCGCGGAAACGGACCTCGACCTCGGGCATTATGAGAGATTTCTTGACGAGAATATGTCTAAAGCAAACAATATGACCACCGGTCAGATTTATAATGAGGTCATTACCAAAGAAAGGCGAGGTGACTATCTCGGTGCTACAGTTCAGGTCATCCCACACATCACCGATGAAATTAAGAGGCGAATAAGGTTACTCGAAAAAGTCGGAAAGTATGATGTAATAATAAGTGAGATAGGTGGTACAGTCGGCGACATCGAATCACTGCCGTTTCTTGAGGCAATGAGGCAGATCATGCTTGAGCTTGGTGAGCAGAATTCTATCAGCATTCATCTCACGCTTGTGCCGTATATCCGTTCTGCCGGAGAGGTAAAAACCAAACCAACACAGCATTCGGTTAAATCATTGCTTGAAATCGGAATTCAACCGGATATACTGCTTTGCAGAAGTGAGTATGAACTTTCGCTGGAAATCAAAAATAAAATTGCACTGTTTTGCAATATTGAACCCGGAGGGGTAATGCAGGCGCTTGATGCAAAATCCATATACGAAGTGCCTCTTAATTTGAGAAAGGAAAAGTTCGATGAAGTTGTTTTACAGAAACTCCACATTAAATCAGGTCAACCGAATTTAACCGGCTGGAAAAAAGTTGTATCAAAAATTAACCGTTCAACAAATGAAATTAATATTGCTATATGCGGAAAATATAATACGATTCCGGATGCATATAAAAGCATACTTGAGTCGTTTGTTCACGCGGGAGCATATAACGATGTTAAGGTTAACCTTAAATGGATTGACGCCGGAGAGATTGAAAGGAACAAGAAAACTCTGAAAAAATTCTTTAAAGATATCGGTGGCTTACTTGTATGTCCGGGTTTTGGTGATAGAGGGATAGGGGGAAAGATAGAAAGCATTAGATACGTTCGGGAAAACAAAATACCATTTTTCGGAATATGCCTCGGACTTCAGTGTGCAGTGATAGAGTTTGCCCGGAATGTTTGCGGTTTAAAAGGTGCAAACTCAACTGAGTTTAAACATTCACGGTACAGTGTGATTGATATCATGGAATATCAGAAATCAGTTGAGATTAAAGGTGGATCGATGAGGCTTGGCGCCTATCCGTGCATAATACAAAAAGGGTCGCTCGCTTATAAATGTTACAGGCGTGAGTTCATTAACGAACGGCATCGCCATCGTTATGAAGTTAATAACGATTTCCGTGAAATACTTGAAAACAAAAATATGATATTTTCCGGTCTATCACCTGACGGTTCACTTGTCGAAATAATAGAACTCTCCAAAACCGAACATCCGTTTTTTATTGCCAGCCAGTTTCATCCAGAATTCAAATCGCGCGTAATTAATCCGCATCCGTTATTCCGTGAATTTGTCAAGGCAGCAAAAGAATTCCTTAACAAGTAAACATCTTTGGATATACAGGGTCTAAATACAACCGAGGTTAAAGAGAGGATCTCAAAGGGATTAATTAACACCATTGGTAAAACAAAAACGAAAACGATAAAAGATATTTTTATCGAGAATATTTTCTCCGTTTTTAATTACATCATCTTCTCAATAATAATTGCTATAGTTTATTTCTATTATCGGTCGGGTGATATTAATTTACTTTTAGATTCATTCGGAGTATTTATGATTGCGTTTCTGAATACAGCGATAGCTATTGGTCAGGAAATAAAAGCTAAACGAGCGCTTGATAAAGTCAGCCTGCTATTGAAAAAAAGTGTGAAAGTAATCCGGAACAGGAGTGAAACTACAATTGAACAGAATGAAATTGTACAGGACGATATCATAGTAATTAAGCGTGGTGATCAAGTGGTAGTTGATGGTGAAGTAATTTCATCTAATCATTTGGAAATTGATGAATCGCTACTTACGGGTGAATCTATTCCGATAATAAAAGGTAACGGTAACAAACTCCTCTCCGGAAGCTTTTGTATATCAGGGAACGGGTTTTATCGTGCTGAGAAAATTGGCGGAGAAAGTTATGCGAATAAAATAACCGAACTTGCAAAGAAGTATAAGTTTATAGTAACTCCATTGCAAAGAAAACTTGACCGAATTGTGCAGGGTCTTTTTGCAATTGCGTTGTTTCTCGTTGTATTGGAAATATTTTTTGATGTAAATGCAAGTCTCGATAATACAAACTTCATAAGGAAACTGGCAACTATTCTTATTTCTCTGATCCCGCAAGGACTGGTGCTGATGGCCTCTGTTACATTTGCACTCGGAGTTTACAGAATCAGTAAAATCGGTGCAATTGTCCAGAAACTGAATGCTATTGAATCATTTTCGAATGTTCAAATAGTTTGTATGGATAAAACCGGCACGCTGACAAAAAACCGGCTGGCAGTTGAAAAGCTGGTTGTCCTTAACGATATTCATTATGAAAAGGCAAAATCTCTTCTTGGTACGTATGCAAAATATTCCTCAGATAAAAATGCAACAATCGAAGCAATTGAAAAATTTGACGGTGGCGGTTTTTTTGAAGTAATAGATGAGGTTCCCTTTAGCTCTGAAACAAAAATGAGCTTACTTAAAATCAGACAAAATGATAGCGAGAAAACATACATACTCGGCGGGTTCGATGTTTTAGCTGATAAGATTGATGATAAGTTTAAAAGTAAAGCGCAAAATACATTCGATAACGAGGGATTGAGAGTTTTCAGGAATTTACTACTCGGCGAAATACAGGGGGGTAAAAGATTTGAGCGAGATAATAATAACATATTGGAGGGGATTTCAATTTTGCCGGTTTGTATCGTATCAATTTCTGATGAAATCCGGGATGATGTTTATGAAGCAATACAGTTGTTTGAGAAAAACGGAATCAGGTTTAAAGTCCTTTCAGGAGATAATATGCACGCTATTCAGGCGATTGTAAATAAAATTGGCTGGGAAGTTCAGGACAATCAGATGATTTCAGGTGAAGAACTTGATAGGCTTAGCCCGGATGAATACCGTCAGGCGGTAATTTCAAATCTTGTATTTGCACGACTCAAACCCGAACATAAACTTAAAATCATAAAAATACTTCGGAGTGAAAAACTTTATACTGCAATGATTGGTGACGGCGTGAATGACCTGCCGGCTATCAAAGAAGCTGATTTAGGCATTGCCATGGAAGAAGGCTCACAGGTAACTAAGGAAATTGCAGATTTGGTATTGCTTAAAAATAAATTTTCGTTGCTTCCGGAAATTTTCAATGAGGGGAATAAAATTGTCAATACGATAAGTTCAATTGCCAAACTCTTCCTTACAAAAAATTTCCTCGTCATTTACCTGAGCTTGTTTTCCCTGTTCTTTTTACTGGAGTTTCCGTTAACACCAAGGCGGGTTGCTTTGATAAATATATTTACAATCGGATTACCATCTTTTATAATTGCCCTTAGAAATTTGAATACTGAAAAGAACCGGAAATTTCTTACGGAGCTGTTTTCACATGTTATGATATCAGCTCTGGTAATTGTTTTCGCCGGATATGCCGCCCTTTTAATTGCTCAGGGTTATTTTCAGGTTTCCGACAGGGATGCTAATATGATTATGCTTACCGTGATGATTTTAACCGCAGTATCGAATTATTATTCAGTTGCACTGACACAAAATAACCCAAACAATAACCTCTATCTGATTTACGGTTTGGTTATTATCAGCCTTTATATCGGGTTCGCAATTACCACATCACAAATATTTTTTATCCGTTATGTGAAACAGTTTTATGAGATTACAAATCTGAATGTAAATTACTGGGTAATTTCGCTTTCAGTCGGGTTTATAAGTGCAAGTGCACTTTTTATAATACAGAAATTACGGAAGAGGTTCTTCGATCAATATGCAATGAAATGATTTTTCCACCATACAATTTCTGTTGATTTATTTGTGTGGACTTAAGGATTGATAAACTTAACGACGTAAGAGTATATTTAAATAAAAAAAGCCGGACATCGTTGCCCGGCTTTCTATTTTTTGAGGAGAGCAAATTTATTTAATAAGCAACATTTTTTTCGTCAGGTTTATTCCTTCGCTAGTTGCAAGCCTGTAAATGTATAAACCTGATGCAAGTCCGGATCCATTAAAGGTAACTGAATAATTTGCACCCGGCTTCATGGTTTTGTTAATCAACAGAGCTACTTCACGTCCGGTCATATCATATACTGTTAACGAAACGTGTGATTCAGTTGCAATATCAAATGTGATTGTCGTCTGTGGGTTAAACGGATTTGGGAAATTCTGATTCAACTTGAAGTTCTCAATAGTTTCCGTTCCGTTACCCGTAATGTTTGTGGTTGAGTGTTCAAAGAAGATATCTTTTACGGCGTAATTGAACCCGGAAATATTCTGATTGTAATTCTTTTCGAGTTTGAACAAGACCATTTTAACATTTGACCTGTCAATTGCCTGACCGTTAACTCTGAAATCTGATAATTGAATTTGTTGTTGTGACCAGCTGTTATCCAGATTTATATTGACAAACGGGTAAACGTAAACACCGTTTTGTATAGCTTCAAGCTGGACAGTCATAACCCCTGTACCTTTGGTTTTGAATTGCAGATTTGAGTACTGGGAAAGGTCTTCATTTACAAACGCAGCATTCAGAGATCGTGCGATATACACAACATCACCGAGATTACCGCTCATGTTTATACCACCGGTGAAAGCGTAAGCTCCTGCAGGGTAGTGAAAGGTTCCGTAATTGCTGATGTATTCGAAATTGTTTATCGTGCTCAATGGTCCGGAATAGTTTCCAAACATTCCGCTACCTACGAAGATGGCATCGAGAAAACCCGATGGTGAGGCAACCGAAATATTTGCTGATGAAAGGAGACCTATTGAAATTTCAGCTTCAGATACGTCAGGGGGTAAAGTCAGATTTGTGATTTGAGTTTCCTGCTGTGAATTTTGTTCACGCTTGAATTTTATGTTGACAGGAACAGAAACCGTTTGATTTGTATTGTTGCTGAATACCATCTTAATCTTACCGCTGTTGAGATACCTTGAAGAAATTACCCAGATATCGGGATTAATCAGGTCTTCCGATTGATAAGAGAGTGAGCTCAAAGCATCGAATTTGTCAAGTATTGATCCAACAATTTTCTGAACCGCAAATTCGGTTAATCCCCAAACCTGAAAATTGTAAATGTTTGTTACGTTTTGTCCGGGATGGTAATCTTCAATAGCCCATTTATTATCTACTATGTGACCGTTTGGAGTTTCGTAGATACTGAAAGAAATTGCGTAATCGGTTTCATTATTAACCGGATTATTTAAATGTGCTATGTAAAATTCTCTATTATTCACATAGGTGATTTTCAGCTCGTCAAGTTCAGAGAGCCCGAATCTGTCGCACACGCTCTTTGAATGGCTGTAAATCTCGGGTGCATTGGTAGTAGTTGAGAAAACAACACCGACCCGGTTACCGTTCTTTAAGTAATCAACAGCGTAAGCTGAAGTGGCGTTTGAAATACCGAGAATATCAAACGGAGTTGTTTCGGTTGCAACTGAATTGTATGGTCCTTCATTAGGTACAACGCTCTGAAGTTCAAACATCGGAGCAAAGAGGAAATCCTGATTGGCGACGAGCTTAGAAGTTTCACCATTGGAGATTTTAAGGTGCCGTAACATCATTGCTTCTGCCATATCGTAAGTTGATTCAATTCCGCCGTTACCACCGCTACTTGTTGAATCCCATGTTAATTCAAGACAGTCAATCAAATTTCCATTTACCGGTTTTGCAAGTGCAATTTTTTGTTTGGTTAGCGGAGAGGAAATGTGGATGTAATGTCTGCCCGGGGAAATTATTGTATATGCGGTTACAGATAACATCGTAGTAAGTCCAGTCCCTTTTGTTACTACTATATTCGGAGTGAAACCATTGACGTCTGAAGTTAACACTGAACTGCTTAGTGTACCATCGGAAATTGATAGGTTAACCTGAACACCGGATAAAGGGTTACCCAACTCATCAGAAACTTTAACTTTTATAGTGTCGGCTATAGCAGGATCGGACAAGATGCTTACAGGAATTATTTTCAGTGTATGTACAGGTACAAAAGTACCACCGTTAAGGTTTGCATCTGAAATAATTTCAAGTGCTCTGTCCCTGACCGGGTTATTATTCTGTAATGAAGTTACATCAAGATTATCCGAAAAATGCCAGATAGCAAACTGGACGGCTGCCGCTTCATTGGAATCAAGTGGTAACCTTCCTGTGTAACTTGTTTTGTTCGGGAAGTAATTTAACAGTATATAATTTATTTTTGGCTTTACATAAGCTGAATCCGAATAATCTTCATTAAAACCGAGAGCATTCCTAATATCCACACAATAAAATGCCGAGTAGTTTCCGTCAACTTTACCATCAAAGGTGCCTGCATACGGAACGTAGAGTAAATTCGGGGGATTATAAGGATCCACTACCTTCATGTTTCTGGAACCATCTTTCAGGCCAAAAACTTTTCCTACACTAATCCCCTCACAACTGTTCGCTTCTGCTTTTCCGGCTACGATGAAGATTAGAAGTAACCCGGTAATCGTTATGAGTTTATATATTTTAAACATGATTCTTTGTTTTCTTTACATAATTAAAGACAAAAACCATGCCATGATTTTGGGGTGAACAGTAAAAGTTCTGCCAGAGGTAGATTATAAATAATTGTTTGAACATGATTTGCATTAAGGTGGTTTGTTGTCTTGTCATGCTTAGGTGAGAGAAACAATTTTAGCGGTTTCGTCCAAATTTGGAAAAATATAGTCTGACCGTTACAGTTTCATTTTTTACCGCAATTTCTCAAAAGTTAATTTAATATATATTTCAATTTGAATAGCTCCGGATGAGACGGTAGTTCCTTGAAGAAATTAATATTATATAGTGAACGACACAAAAATCTGATTGCTGTCCAAAACGTTTTGGGATAGCCAAGAAAGATTAATATCTAATCTGTTTTGGACGGATGTGCAAAAATCTGATAATAGAGGTCAATTCAATCCTTGAAAAAAAACTGTATATTAATTATGTTTAGAGTTCTTAATTTTAAGGAAATATGAAAAAGAATATACATCCCAACTATCGACCGGTCGTGTTCAAGGATTTATCGAGCGATTTTGCATTTCTAACACGGTCAACAGTTGAAACAAAAGAAACCATCAAGTGGGAAGACGGAAAAGAGTATCCGTTATATAAGATAGAGATTTCAAGCGCGTCACATCCGTTTTATACCGGTGAACAAAAAATTATTGATTCTGCCGGAAGGGTTGACAAATTCAGGAAAAAGTATGCGAACCTCAACCTTAAGAAGAAAGAGGCATAAAATCTGTTTCGAAAAAATGAATTTTAACCGTTGCCTCCGGGTAACGGTTTTTTTGTTTAATATAATAAATGAACATTAACCGGATTATTATTACAGAACCACAGGAAACGGAATTATATTTTCCGTTGAACCTGTTGCGTCCGGTTTTCGATGTGAAATTCGGAATGTTCACGTTTCGCAGTTTAACTGAACTTCTTAGTGGTAGAATCATAAATGACCTGCTTTGTGATGAAAGGTTTTACGGTGTTTTAAACGAATCCGGTAACAACCTTAAAATTAATCGCGATGTTTCAGGTGGAGGTTTGGTTTTGGTCTCAAATCACTATCCGGAAAAGCAACTTTTAGATTTTATTTTTTCCAATACAGGTAAAGCGATTTATAAGAATGGTAAATTGATTGCGTTTCATGCGACCGATGTAATCTCTGACGTAAATAAGTTGTACACAAGCGCGGAGGAAATGGAAAAAACTGAGTATCCGGGCGAAGTTCAATTTTTTAATTCATCCTGGGATGCAGTAAAAATATTTAAACAAAATTTCACAACACAAATAGGATTGAAGGGTGTTAATGAAACTATTGCAAAACCCGAAGGAATACATCAAATCAATCCTGAAAATATATCCATTTCGCAGGATTCCGTAGTAATGCCCGGATCGGTTTTAGATGCATCAGCCGGCAAAGTAATCGTGGAAGCATCAGCTTTAATCGAACCATACGTTTATATCAAGGGTCCTGCTTATATAGGTAAAAATGTTACTATAAAAACCGGTACAAAAATTTATGGTCCTGTTTACATCGGTTACTTTTCAAAAGTTTCAGGTGAAATATCATCGAGTATATTTCATTCATTAGTAAATAAACAACACGACGGTTTTACTGGCGATTCATATTTTTGTCCGTTCGTAAATCTTGGAGCTGATACGGTTACAAGCAACCTGAAAAATAATTATTCATATATTCGTGTTAAAATCCGTGAAGCTGAATTTAATTCCGGTATGCAATTTCTCGGTAGCCTGATAGGCGACCACAGCAAGACATCAATTAATACGATGCTCAATACCGGAAGCATTGTTGGCGCTTTTGCAAATATTTTCGGTGCGGGATTTCATCCGAAGTTCATTAATTCGTTTACCTGGAACGAATCAGGTAACCTGCCGGAACTTTACGATTTTGAAAAAGCCATGATAACAACAAAAGCTGCAATGTCAAGAAGACAAACTGAGATGTCTGATAAATACATGGAACTTTGCAAAATGTTGTATGACCAAACTTCTCTGGTTATGAAGTTGAATTGAATCAGTTCAATACAATAAGTAACTTTGCATCTTTTAGGGCGGTTAGCTCAGTTGGTTAGAGCGCTACGTTGACATCGTAGAGGTCATTGGTTCGAATCCATTACCGCCCACCAGAAAGTGCAAGCGGAGTTTCAGCTTGCTTTTTTTATTGATAAAAAAATTAATTTGCCAAATAAGATTAAAATAAAATTCCCGGACGGTGCAATTAAGGAGTTTGACTCCGGGGTTTCATCTTTTCAGATCGCGGAATCTATTAGTCCGAGATTCGCCGATGAAGTTTTGGTGGCGGAAATAAACGGGAATATGAAAGATCTATCAGCTCCGGTTAGTGAAGATGCAGAAATAAAGTTCCATAAGTTTGATAGTGAAAAAGGAAAGGAAGTATACTGGCATACGACGTCTCACATGATGGCTCAGGCAATCGAAGAACTTTTCCCCGGTGCAAAGTTTGGAGTCGGTCCTCCTATTGAAAACGGGTTTTATTATGATATTGATTCGGAACATAAATTCTCGGATAAAGAACTTGAAATGATTGAAACCCGGATTCATGAAATTGCTGAACGGGATTTGAAACCTGTAAGGGAAGAGATTCCGCGGTTAGCAGCGATTGAATACTTTAAAACAAAACGGGTTGACCCTTATAAAGTAGAAATCCTCGAAGATATTGCAAAAGACCAGGACGTGGTATCACTTTATCATCAAGGAGAGTTTACCGATCTTTGCAGAGGTCCACATTTGCCATCAACCGGAAAGGTGAAAAGTGTAAAATTGCTTTCTGTATCCGGTAGCTATTGGAGGGGAGATGAGAAGAGGAAAATTCTTCAAAGAATTTACGGTATATCATTTCCTAAGAAAAAACTTCTGGACGAATATATTAAGCGTCTGGAGGAAGCAAAAAAACGGGATCATAGAAAACTCGGTCAGGAGCTTGAACTATTCTTGATTTCTCAAAAAGTCGGAGGGGGTCTTCCGCTCTGGCTCCCCAATGGTGCAATTGTCAGGAATGAACTTGAAAAATTTCTAAAGGAAGAACAAATCAAACGCGGATATGAGCCGGTTTATACTCCACATATTGCAAAGATAGACCTTTATAAACAATCGGGACATTACCCATACTATAAAGATTCACAGTATCCGCCGATTGATTTCGTTGACGAAACTGGAAAAGTTGAACAATATCTTCTGAAACCTATGAACTGCCCGCATCACCATCAGATTTATTTAAGTAAACCGCGTAGTTATCGGGATCTACCGGTAAGACTTGCAGAATTCGGAACTGTATACAGATACGAACAATCAGGTGAACTGAACGGGTTGATTAGAGTTCGTGGTTTTACACAGGATGACTCGCATATATACTGCAGGCACGATCAATTACTTGATGAAATTTGTAACGTAATTGAGCTTAACCGTTTAGTATTCGATACATTCGGATTCTCCGAGGTCAGGACAAGGTTGAGTTTCAGAGACAAACAGAACAAGGAAAAATACGGTGGTGAAGATACACTTTGGGATGAAGCCGAAAAAAATATCCGGGATGCTGCCGATAAAATGAAGATTAATTATTTCATCGGTTTGGGAGAAGCAAGTTTTTATGGACCGAAACTTGATTTCATGGTAAAAGATGCAATTGGCAGAGAGTGGCAACTTGGCACAGTTCAGGTTGATTACGTCATGCCTGAGAGATTTGATCTTAACTATGTTGGCACAGACGGACAAAAGCACAGGCCGGTTATAATTCACCGGGCGCCATTTGGTTCAATGGAAAGGTTCATCGGTATCCTTATTGAAAATTTTACAGGATATTTTCCCCTTTGGTTAGCACCGGTGCAGGTTATAGTACTGCCGGTTTCTGAAAATAGCCTCGATTATGCAACAAAGGTATATGCGGAACTTGAGCATTCCGGATTTCGAGCTAAACTTGATGACAGAAGCGAAAAAATAGGATACAAAATACGGGATGCTGAGACTAAAAAAGTTCCGTTTATGGTCATCGTCGGCGATAAAGAAAAGTTGAACAAATCAATCTCCGTCAGAAAACATAAAGATGGGGATCTTGGTTCTTTTGAATTGAATGAGTTTATTGAAAAAATTAAATTAGATGTTTTGAATAAAACAATTTATTTATAAAACTAACGATTAAATTTTATTAAAGACAAACATAAAAAACGCGAGCGGGTAAATGATGAAATCAGGATACCACAAGTAAGGTTAATTGACGAAAACGGGAACTCATTAGGTATAGTTAACACGCAGGAAGCATTAAACATTGCAAACAACAGGGAACTTGATCTAGTTGAAATTTCTCCCAACGCAAAACCACCGGTTTGTAAAATAGTTGACTACGGGAAATACAATTACGAGAAGCAAAAGAAGGAGAAGCAGGCAAAAAAGCAACAGTTCGTAATGCAGGTTAAAGAGATTAGGTTTAACCCCAATACAGACAAGCACGATCTGGAATTCAAAGCAAAACACCTGCGACATTTTTTGCTTGAAGGTCACAAAATAAAAATTTCAGTAATTTTTCGCGGTCGGATGATTACACATGCAGAATTTGGTGAAAAACTAATGAGTGAAGTAATTTCAAAACTTGATGACGTCGGAAAGTTGGAATCATCACCAAAGATGGAAGGAAAGCAACTTATAGTTTACATGACACCTGACAAAAACAAAATCAAAGCTCTGAAAGAAAAACAACGTTCGGAAAGTACACAACAAAATTTATAACACAACAAATAAAATGTCTAAGATAAAATCAAACCGAGCAGCAGGAAAGCGATTCAAAGCGACCGGCTCCGGTAAATTCAAAAGGAAGAAAGCCTATAAAAGGCACATCCTTACAAAGAAAGACAGTAAAAGGAAAAGAAAGCTCGGCACATCAACACTGGTTTCTAAAGAAGACTCAAAGAGGGTTGAAAGGCTTCTTTGCATTTAATAAGAAAAGGTCCTCAAATCACTTAAACTGTGATACCTTAATTTTAAAACAAACAAAACAAAATGCCACGATCAAAGAACAAAGTCGCTTCCCACAGACGAAGAAAAAAAGTAATGGAGGAAGCCAAAGGATACTGGGGAGCAAGAAGTAAAGTTTATACTGTAGCGAAAAATGCTGTAGAAAAAGGGTTAACTCACGCTTACCGTGACAGGCGGTTAAAGAAGCGGGAGTTTAGAAGTCTCTGGATCCAGCGCATTAATGCTGCTGCAAGAATTTACGATGTTTCCTATTCTCAACTTATAGGTTTACTCAGGAAGAAGAACATTGATATCAACAGAAAAACTTTAGCTGAACTTGCATACAGTAATCTGAATGCTTTCGGTGAAATAGTGAAAGTCGCCAAATCTTAAGTTCAACAATCTAGACCAAAGGCGAGCTAAAACTCGCCTTTTTTGTGTAAATGAGCCTCCTTGATAAAATAGAACATACACGATTATCTGCCATCGCAGATTTGAAAAATGTAAATGACAGCGCCGGACTTGAAAAGTACCGACTGAAATTTCTCAGCCGAAAAGGTTTGCTTAACGAAATCTTTGATGAGTTCAAACAAGTACCCGGTAATCAAAAGGGCAGTTATGGCAAGGTAATCAACGAATTGAAGATTTTTTTGCAATCATCTTTTGACGAAACATCAGATAAAGTAAACGGATTAAATTCCGTCACAAGAGAGAAAATAGATTTCACACTTCCGGGTATTGCTTACAACGTTGGTTCAAAGCACCTAATCACTCAGGCGCTTGATGAAATTACTGATATATTCAGACGAATCGGATTTGGCGTATATGAAGGATTTGAAATCGAGGACGAGTTTCACAATTTCGATGCATTGAACACACCTGAATACCACCCCTCTCGGGATATGCAGGATACTTTTTACATTAAATCACACAGGCAGAAAAACCGGTATGTACTAAGAACGCAGACTTCTCCAGGTCAAATAAGGGTAATGAGGGAACATACACCACCTATCAGGGTGATCGTACCCGGACGTGTTTACAGGAATGAGGAAATAAATGCTAGAAGCCTTGAAATGTTTCATCAGGTAGAAGGTTTATACGTTGATAAGAATGTAAGCATGAGGGAGCTTAAAGCTACCATCAATTATTTTGCTCATGAATTTTTCGGTAAAGAACTTGCAATAAGAATGAGACCAAGTTATTTCCCGTTTACAGAACCCTCAGCAGAAGTTGACGTCGAATGTTATCTTTGCAATGGAAATGGTTGCAGAATATGTAAAAATTCAGGTTGGCTTGAAATTGCCGGTTGCGGTATGGTTGACCCTGAAGTATTTAAACATTGTGGATATGACCCTGAACAATATACCGGATATGCTTTTGGTTTCGGTATTGAAAGAACTCTGATGATTAAATTCGGTATTCCTGACATCAGAATGTTCTATGAAAACGATATAAGGTTCTTAAAACAATTTAAAGGTTAAATAAAATAATAGCATGAAAAACTTAAACATTTCCGTTCTGTTAATTTTCCTCTTCTTTGTTACTTTGACCGGTTGCTCAAAGACAGAAGAGCAGGGAAATAAAACGGAGACTAAAACGGAATCCAACATTACAGAACAAAAAAACATTGATCCAATGACAACAAACAATGAAACAAAAACAGAGTCAACCGAAAAAGATTCTGTAACAACCGATAACAATGATAAAAAATCCGATGGAGATATTGTTAAAATGGAAACAAACATGGGTACAATAAAGATAAAATTGTACACCGAAAAGGCACCGATAACCACTGAAAATTTTAAAAAACTTGTTAACAAAGGATTTTATGACGGAGTTACATTTCATAGGGTGATTGACGGCTTTATGATACAAGGTGGTGATCCTACCGGTACCGGTAGAGGCGGATCAGATGAAGTAATTAAAGATGAATTCCACCCTGACTTGAAGCACAATAAGGCTGGTATTCTTTCAATGGCAAATAAAGGACCGAATACCGGTACTTCTCAATTCTTCATTACGCTTGCTCCACAACCGCACCTCGATAATCGTCACGCGGTCTTTGGTGAGGTAATAGAAGGAATGGATGTCGTAAAGAAAATCGGAAAAGTTAAAACCGGTCCTGGCGATAAACCGGTTGAGGATGTAATTATGACTAAAGTTACCGTTGAAAACAATTAATAACAAAATTAATCTTAAAGGGCGGTCGTAAAGGCTGCCTTTTTTTATGTCAAAATCAAAAACTGTAAATATTGCTTTCAACATTCTAAAAAAAAAGTTATCTACGGATAAACTTGCACCGTGTATTATAATTAATTCAACCCAAAAACCACTAATTGAAGAACTGATTGCTGTAATTGGTAAGAGTTTCATCGGCAATTATTTTAATTTTACTGAGCATGTAAAAACTTTTTTCACCGATGACAAAAACTCAGAAGCGGTACTCTCGGAGTGCGCAAATGCAAGTTTCTTTATTGAAAAAAAAATAGTTTTGTTAAAGGTTGTCAAAAAACCCGGGTATCGGGGATTTACTAAACAGGAAAATGAATCCTTTTCTAATTATATCAGAACGGCCAACCCTGACAATATCCTTTTAATTGCAGACTACAGTGATGAGTTTAAAGTTGCGCAATATGCCGATCTCGAAAAAGCCGGCGCAGAAATTTTCAGTATAAAACAATTTAACGAAACCGAATTTGCTAATTGGGTAAGGGATAATTTTACCTCTTATGAAATCGGAGATGATGAGTTAAATTACTTTTGCTCTTTTCTGAACCTTTCAGTTGACCAGGCTCGTGAGGAAATTGAAAAATTGAAAATTTACTGCAGTAACAGGAAAAAAATAACACTGGATGATATTAAAGTTTGTATTGGTATTTCAAAGGACTATAGTGAATTTGACTTTATCAATGCGGTACTAAATAAGAACGCCGATCGCGCCTTAAATGTGTTCAGGTCAATATCAAACAAAAAGGACTTTGCAACTTATTCTGCTTATCTCTTATCATCGGCATATATCGCGATTTCAAAGTTGAAAGACCCCGGTATCTCGAAACTAAATCCTTATCAGCTAAGGGTTGAATTGAAAATATGGAATGATTTTGAAAAATTATGCTCACTCTATAAAAAAAAGGCATCTGAACTAAATGAACTTAAATTAAAAAATGCGTTTGATTATATTTATTCAGTTGAATTAAAACTGAAGTCAAGCGAATCTAATAAGGATTTACTGATTTCAAAGTTAATAATAGACCTTGTAAATCTTTAAATTTTGGAACAATAATAGTTTTAAATAGTAAAACCAACGTAGAGATTGAATAGCCCGAAAAAAGATTATAAATCTTTGACCGATGAACAGTTGATATTCGAATTTCAACAAGAGGATGTTGAAGCGTTCAATGAAATAGTTTTCAGATATAAAGACAGGTTAGTAAACTTTCTGTATAGATACACCGGGAGCAAGGATGATTCTGAAGACCTTGCTCAGGATACGTTTTTAAAACTCTACCGGTCGAAACATTTGTACAGGGAGATAGCAAAATTTTCAACTTGGTTTTACACCATTGCAATAAATTTAGCTAAAACTAATCTGCGGAAAAAAGGCAGGTACAACGCTATTTCCATCAGTGATATTGATCCGGATGAAGAGAAAGATTTCGAACTTCCGGCAAGCGATCAGATAAGTCCTGAAGATAGCGCAAACGCAAGTATTGAAAATGTTTACATTCAGAACGCAATTAATTCTTTGAACGAAAAATTCCGCGAGGTAATTATTCTCAGGGATATTCAAGATTTAGATTACGAAGAAATATCAAAGATTACAGACCTTCCTCTTGGGACGGTAAAATCCAGAATTAACAGGGGACGGGAAAGGCTAAAAGAACTCTTAAAAGAAATTTATAAACCAAGCAATTAAAGCGAATATTCAGGAAATTTAAAGATTTACCGTGTTAGAAGAAGATAAACATCTTGATATAAGGGAGAAACTGCTTAATCTGCCCAAAATTAAAGCAAGCGAAAATTTTGAGTCGGAATTACTTGCAAGAATTAACCTTGAAGAATCAAGAGTACCTCAATCCACAACAGTTCCTCCAAAAAGAACCGCAGGATTTTTTAGTAAATTGTTCAAGCAACAAAATCCTTACGTGGTTTCAGGGTTAAGTCTGGCTGTAGTTGTATTGATTATCTTTGGTATCTATTCGCTGAATAATTTTAATGTTTCAGATAATAATACAGATAGTAGTAATGAACTTTTAACTAATACAAATACTGAATCAACTCCCAGTCCCAAAGAGAAGGTAAAAACCGAAGAAAATTTGACATCAACCAAAGTTGAGGAAGCGCCGTTAATTTCAAAAAGAGATTTAACTTCTCTCAATTTAAATTCCTACGAGGAAAAGATGACAACAAGTGATTTTGTAAACGGACTCGGGTACACGGATTCTTATACCGGAACGCTGGTCAAGAAAGAAGAATCCACAGAAATCAATGATGAAATTAAAAGTGGCTTTGCACCGGTAACTGAATCAAGTAAGACAGAGGAAAAGGTAACGGCAGATTCGCCGAAACTATCCGCAATGCCAAATGTAACAGAGACAATTTCAAGAGAAGCCGAAGAGATCTCAAACCAAGAGGACACATCGAAGGAGCCGGATCATTCTTTAAGAGAGATGAATAAAATTAAAAAATCACATCTCGACTCCCTAAGGAAAAAAATAAAGAAGCTGGAAGGATAAAAATTTTCTGACTTATTTATAAGTTCCCGCCTATTTAACTTCACTTCAAATCCATTTTCTTAGTCAATGTATAAAGCAAAGGTAATAGTTACACTTCGACCTTCCGTTTTTGATCCTCAGGGTAAAGCAGTTGAAAATTCATTGAAGTCCATTGGACTCAGTTCGGTTCTGGACATCCGAATCGGGAAATATATTGAGATGGAAATTGAAACAGAATCTTATCAGGAAGCGGAGCAGGTTGTAATTGAAGCGTGCAAAAAACTACTTTCAAATCCTGTTATGGAAGATTATAACTTCACAGTTCAGGAAATTCAATCGGAGAGGAGCATTAAATGAGTACTGCAAAAGTAGGGATCATAGTTTTTCCCGGCTCCAACTGCGATGCAGACACTTATCACGTATTTAATAATATCATCGGGGTAGATACAAAATTCATTTGGCACAAGAGCGCTACCCTTGAAGACAGAAATATCGTAATTTTGCCGGGTGGATTTTCATATGGTGATTATCTGAGGTGTGGCGCAATTGCTAAATTCTCTCCTATAATGTCAGAAATAATTCGCTTCGCCCAAAAAGGTGGTATAGTTATCGGGATTTGTAATGGTTTTCAAGTGTTATGTGAAACAGGATTGCTTCCCGGTGCGTTAATCCGAAACCGGATGCTTAAATTTATCTGTGATTTAGTTACATTGAAAGTAGAGAATAATAAAAGTATTTTTACAAGCTATTACGAAATTAAGGAAGAGATTAAACTTCCGATTGCTCATGGCGAAGGTAACTATGTTTGCGATTCTGATACATTATCGGAATTAATTGGAAACAATCAGGTATTGTTTACATACACGGAAAATCCCAACGGGTCAACGGGTAATATCGCGGGACTTCAAAACGTTTCAAGAAATATATTAGGTTTAATGCCGCATCCTGAAAGAGCATCGGAATCAATACTCGGAAACACTGATGGAATAAGGCTTTTGCGTTGTGTGGCTGAAAGTGTAATTTAAAAATTAAGGAGAACTACAATGTTCGGTTTAGGTACACAGGAGTTAATACTAATTGCAGTTGTAATTCTTGTCCTTTTTGGAGCTAAGAAAATTCCTGACTTTATGCAAGGGCTTGGGAAAGGAATTAAGGAATTCAAAAAGGCAAGCACTGATATTGAAAAAGATATCACCAAATCAATCGAAGATAAAAAAGAAGTATAAAATTTTATTAATTCATACCGTCACTGTTATTTTTTGTGGCGGTATTTTTTATTTTATAAATGCAGATACCCGCCGGTTTTTATCAGGTTAAAAAAGATATAGAAAGCCATAAATATTCCCTTCGGGATATTATGAATGAATATCTTTCAAGGATTGAAAGTAATAAAGATTTGAATGCGTTCACATGTGTTTTTGAAGATGTAACAAGCCGTGCGGATGAAGTAAATGAAAAAATTTTAAATGGCAGTTCGGGGAAACTTGCAGGATTAATTTGTTCCGTAAAAGATGTCATTTCGATTAAAGGTAAACCTCTCACCTGCAGTTCAGGAATACTATCGGATTTTAAAGCACTCTACAGTGCTACGGCAGTTGAAAGATTAGAAAATGAGGATGCAATAATAATCGGAAAAGTAAACTGTGACGAATTTGCAATGGGGTCATCAAATGAGAATTCATTCCACGGTCCTGTTTTAAATCCGATAGATAAAACCCGTGTTCCGGGTGGTTCCTCCGGTGGAAGCGCTGTATCAGTTGCAGCTGACCTTTGCATGATTTCGCTTGGATCCGAAACCGGCGGATCAATCAGACAACCTGCGTCATATTGCGGTATCACTGGTTTAAAAGTAAGTTACGGACGGATATCAAGATTCGGCTTAACCGCATTTGCATCTTCCTTTGATTCCATTGGAGTTTTCGGTAAAGAAATCTCTGATATTGCATCCGTCCTTGAGGTTATAGCCGGATACGATGAAAACGATTCCACGTCTTCCGAAATACCGGTTGACCGATATTGTTCAATTCTCGAAGAAGATATAAATACGGAAACTTTTACAATAGGTATTGTGGATGAATATTTCAGCGAAGGTCTGAACCCTGAAATTAAGGCAGGATTAAATTCGCTAATTGAAAAATTACGCGCTGCCGGTGTAAAAATAAAATCAGTTAGCCTGCCGTATTCGAAATATGTAATTCAAACGTATTACATTCTTACCTCGGCAGAAGCTTCCAGTAACCTTGCAAGGTACGACGGTGTGAGGTACGGTTCAAGAGAAGTTAATTCAACAAACCTTGAGGAGATGTATGTCAATACAAGGTCTGAAGGTTTTGGAACGGAAGTTAAACGAAGAATAATGCTTGGTACTTATGTACTCTCATCAGGATATTACGATGCATATTACCGTAAAGCACAGAAAGTAAGGCGGTTAATCAAGAGTGATTTCGATAGAGTATTCCACGAAGTTGATTATATTTTATCTCCCACAACTCCGACAACTGCATTTAAGCTGAAAGAAAAAATCGATGATCCGCTTTCAATGTATCTAAACGATATATACACCGCATCAATAAACCTTGCGGGAATCCCTGCAATTTCAATACCAGCGGGGTATGATTCTAACGGTTTACCTTACGGAGTTCAGGTAATAGGGAAAAAATTTGATGAATCAGGATTATTTAAAATGCATAAATTAATTTCAAACACTATAAATTCAAACTAAAATGACACACTCCAGATTTTTCGAAAATGTCAGTTATTATTTCGACAAGGCGGCAAAGCATCTCGATTATCCGAAGGGGCTTTTAGACCAAATTAAAATCTGTAACAGCGTTTACAGTTTCAAATTCCCGGTAAAGATGGATGATGACAGGTTTGAAGTGATCGAAGCTTTCAGAGTCGAGCACTCTCACCATAAAATGCCGGTGAAAGGTGGAATAAGATACAGTGATATGGTGAATGAGGATGAGGTTAAGGCGTTGGCTGCATTAATGACATACAAGTGTGCGTTGGTTGACGTTCCCTTTGGTGGTGCTAAGGGAGGAATCAGCATCAACGTTAAAAATTATTCTGAAAAAGAGCTTGAACGAATTACCCGTCGTTACACATCTGAACTGATTAAAAAGAATTTTATTGGACCGGGGATTGACGTACCGGCTCCTGATTACGGAACAGGCGAGAGGGAGATGGCATGGATTGCTGATACTTATGCAGCGTTTCATCACGGTGAAATTGATGCGTTCGCTTGTGTAACTGGTAAACCGCTTTCACAGCACGGTATCAACGGACGAAAGGCAGCCACAGGTCGAGGTGTTTATTATGGCCTGAGAGAAGCCGTTAGAAATAAACAGTTGATGGATAAGCTTGGACTCAGCACCGGACTTGAAGGCAAATCAATTATCGTGCAGGGTTTAGGTAATGTAGGTTACCATGCAGCGAAATTTTTACAGGAAGACGGAGCAAAGATTGTCGGAATTGCGGAATTTGAGGGTGGAATTTATGATCCAAACGGATTAGATGTTCAGGCTGTCTTCGAACATCGTTTGGAAACCAAATCAATTCTGAATTTTAAAACAGCAAAGAATTTTGAAAAGTCTGAAGAACTTTTAGAAGTGGAGTGTGACATACTTGTACCCGCAGCGCTTGAGAACCAGATTCATGATGGAAACGCTCCGAACATCAAAGCAAAAATTGTTGGCGAAGGCGCAAATGGTCCTTTAACACCTGGTGCTGAAGAAATCCTGCTCAAAAAAAATATACTCATAGTTCCGGATCTGTTCCTTAATGCAGGTGGTGTAACTGTATCTTATTTCGAATGGCTGAAAAATATTTCTCACGTTGCTTACGGTAGGATTGGCAGGAGATATGAAGAATCATCTGTGAAAAATGTCATTGCAGCAATTGAAGAACTGTCCGGTAAAAACCTTTCGGATTCCCAACGGGCACAAATCATCAGGGGAGCAAGTGAGCATGACCTTGTAAATTCCGGTCTTGAAGACACTATGATAATTTCATTCAATCAGATTTTAGAGATTATGAACAGTAGAAACCTTTCGGATTTAAGGACTGCCGCATTTATAAAATCACTTGACCGAATCGCAAAATCCTATTTCGAGCTGGGAATTTTCCCGTGATTTTGTATTGTGAACTCACATTAGAAAGTCAGGCTAATAACCTGACTTTTTTTATTAATTATTGAGACAATTCAATGGCTTTTATAAATTGAAAATTCCTGACATTAGCTGTAATTTGAAAATTCCAATGGAAGACAATGAAATAAAAGGGAATAATTCGATATCGAAGCAAGAAGATCTCGACCTGATTGAAAAGGCTTTGAAAGGAGATCAGAGTGCTTATGAAAAACTTTTAAAAAAATATCACCCTCATATTTACAACCTGATTTTCAGAATGATTTATAAGAAAGAGGATGTAGAAGACCTTACACAGGAAGCTTTTATAAAAGCGTTCCATTCGCTGAAAAATTTTGATAAACAGTTTGCATTCTCCACTTGGTTGTATAAAATAGCTTCCAATAACTGCATTGACTACCTCCGGAAGAAAAAATTACAAACTTTTTCAATTGATAAGGAAATCGAATCTGAGGATAGCGATTATATATTTGAGATACCAGACAGTGATTACATTCCGGATAATCAAATCATGAACGCTCAGCGTACAACGATACTTGAGCGCGCAATTGATTCGCTTCCCGATAAATACAAAAAAGTAATCGTCATGAGACATCGTGAAGAAATGGAATATGAAGAAATTGCCAGTGAACTTAATTTACCTCTTGGCACAGTAAAAGCTCACATTTTCCGTGGTCGGGAATTACTGAATAAGTACCTTAAGAACCGGATAAAAAACTATTAGTAAAGAATCGTTATAGTGTTTCCAAACTCCATTTTTCGAAAATAATATTTTGTGTCTTGTCTGAAACCCCGTTGATGCGCCAGTACAGAAAGATAAAGGAAAAATATCCTGATACTATCCTTTTGTTCAGAATGGGTGATTTCTTTGAAACATTTGAAGACGATGCATTGATGGCGGCTAAAATTCTTGGTATAACCCTCACGAAGAGATCAAACGGCGCTGCATCTGAAGTTCCGCTCGCCGGATTTCCGCACCATGCGCTGGATAATTATTTACCAAAACTCGTTAAAGCCGGTCACCGCGTTGCAGTATGTGAACAACTCGAAGACCCGAAACTCAGTAAAGGCATTGTAAAGCGCGACGTGATTGAAGTTGTAACCCCCGGTGCAAACTTTTCGGAAAAAATTCTCGATCATAAAAGCAATAATTATCTTGCTGGGATTTCCATAAAAGACGATGTTTGTGGCTTCGCGTTTTGTGATGTTTCTACGGGAGAATTTTATACATCTGAAGTAAACGCAACCGGGCTACCGGCACAGGTTGAAAATATTAACCCACAGGAAATCCTTATTCAGAAAAAAAATAAAGAAAAAATTTACAAGCTGCTCGGGATAAAAATTGATTCCCCTTTTTCTGATGTTAACAATCAAAGAGTAATCACTAAAGTTGACGATTGGGTTTTCAATTACGATTACGCGAATGAAATTCTGAATAATCATTTCAATACAAGGTCACTTAAAGGGTTTGGTATTGAAAATCTTCCACAGGCAATCATAGCTGCAGGCTGTGTACTGAATTATCTAAACGAGACTCAAAAAAGTAAACTTTCACACCTCAAGAAAATAAGTAAATACGATTATACCGATTATATTGTACTCGATCCTTCGACAAAAAGAAATCTGGAGGTAACCTCTTCATTATCAGATGGGTCTCGTGAGGGGACATTGTTTTCAATACTTGATGAGACAAAAACACCGATGGGAGCGAGATTATTAAAACGTTGGATTTCCCGTCCGCTTAAAAAAGTTGAACAGATAAATAAAAGATTGGATGCAGTTAATGAACTTTTTCAATTTAAAAACCAACGCAACAAAATCGTTCAATTGCTCAGTTCAATAAGTGATGTTGAACGATTACTTTCAAAAGTAGCAACTTTAAAAGCAAATCCACGGGATTTAATCTCGTTAAAAAATTCCATTACAGCAATATCAGAAATTAAACGAAAACTGGTTGAATTCAAATCAGCAACACTTTCAGGTATAGCAGTCAGACTTGTTGATATACCGGATCTGGCAGCAAAAATTTCAACCGTAATAAATGAGAAACAACTTGAGGGGCAAAACAAGAATGGTTTCATTTCAAAGGGAGTAGATACTGAACTTGACGAACTTAAAGATATATTGTTAAACGGCAAAACCTGGCTGGAAAAGTTTCAGGCATCAGAAAGGGAACGTACCGCGATATCATCGCTTAAAGTTGAGTTCAATAAAGTATTCGGTTACTATATAATGGTCACTAAAACTCATACGGATAAAGTCCCCGCAGATTATGTAAGAAAACAAACGCTCGTTAATGCCGAAAGATACATAACAGAAGAACTTAAGGAATACGAAAACAAGATTCTCAACGCCGAAGAAAAAATTGATGCGATTGAAAGGAAAATTTATAATGAGCTTCTATCCTTCATTTTGAATTTCACTGACGATATACAACTTAATGCATCGTTGATTGCAGCGTTAGACGTACTTTCAAGTTTTGCGGAGGTTTCCACGAGATACAAATACACGCTTCCTCATATTGATGATTCTGACAGAATAGAGATTAGAGACGGCAGGCATCCCGTAATCGAACGTTTATTACCTGCCGGTGAAACGTACATTCCGAATGATACAAAGTTGGATAACACGGAGAACCAAATTCTGATAATTACCGGTCCAAATATGAGCGGAAAATCCAGCTACCTCCGACAAACCGGATTGATAGTATTGTTAGCTCAGATCGGATGTTTTGTCCCGGCGGAGTCTGCAAAAATCGGCGTAGTTGATAAAATATTCACAAGGGTAGGTGCATCCGACAATATTTCAAAAGGTGAAAGTACTTTTTTGGTTGAAATGCACGAAGCAGCAAATATCCTTAACAACTGTACCTCGAAAAGTTTATTGCTCCTTGATGAAATAGGCAGAGGAACAAGTACCTACGATGGAATCTCAATTGCATGGGCAATGACAGAATACCTTCATGAAAATCGTCCCACTGCATCCAAGACATTGTTTGCTACACACTATCACGAATTAAATGCGTTGGCAGATATGTATCCAAGAATTAAGAACTATAGAATTGAAGTACGAGAATTCAGAGACAAAGTAATTTTTTTACGGAAAATTAATCCCGGAACGGCAGACCACAGTTATGGGATTCAGGTTGCACAGATGGCGGGATTACCAGTGCAGGTTACAGACCGGGCGAAATCTATTCTTAGGAATCTTGAAGATAAAGCTCTTAAAAAGCAACTTAAAGACGAACTTCAAATTAACATGTTCGAGGTAGAATCCCCTACCCAGGATGAAACAGCATTTGCTGAATTAATCGCAAAAATAGAGGAAATCGATATTAATAATATCACACCGGTTCAGGCTTTGGAAGTATTGAACAGTCTGGTGGAATTGAACAAGAAGGTTTAAACTTAATCTTTTAATTTTCTTTTCAATTTTATATCTGCTCCAAACAGTTTATCAGAAATTGATGGATTGGTCCGGAGACAAGTTTTATTCTTGTTTCTCTAATCGTATTGCAAATGCATTTATAATTATAGTCATTTTAATTTTTATAAACTAAGTCTTCATATAATAATTTTAACTTACAGGCGAATTTATTAAATTTTAAAATTGCTAACTTATTGAAAGAAACCGTTAAAATACTATTCATTGGCGATATCATTGGTATTCCGGGATACAATATAACTAAAACCATTCTTCCGAGTTATCAGGGTAAATTTAAACCTGATTTTGTAATTGCCAACGGTGAGAATATAACTGAAGGAATAGGAATGCTTCAGGGTGATGCGGAGAAGTTATTAGATCTGGGGATTAATGTACTTACCGGTGGTAATCACACAATGGATAAAATTCAGGCCCATAAATTTATTAATGATTCTCCAAATGTATTAAGGCCGGAGAACTATCCGAAATCCGTTTATGGCAGGGGATACGGAATTTTTGATATTCCCGGAACATCATTTAAGATCTGCGTTGCAAGTTTTATCGGAAGAGTATTCATGAAACCGCTTGATTGTCCTTTTAAGGCTTTAGACTGGCTTTGCAAAACTGTTTCGAAGGAAACGAATATTATATTTATTGATTTTCATGCTGAAGCCACGGCGGAGAAAGTTGCGTTCGGTTGGAATGCTGATGGAAAAGTTTCAGTTGTAGTCGGAACACACACACACATTCAAACGGCTGATAACCGGGTACTGCCGCAAGGTACCGGGTACATTACTGATGTCGGAATGACCGGTCCGTATGATTCGGTAATCGGAATGAATAAAGAGCGGTCAATAAAGAGATTCATATTCGGAACCCCCCAAAAGCACGAAGTTGCTAAGGATGATGTACGATTCGCGGCAGTGCTGGCGGAAATTTATACAGAAACAGGAAAATGTAAATCAATTCAAAGGATACTGTACCCTGAATTTTAATTAATAAAAAATATGCTGGAAGAATTCAAAAAATTTATTTCCCGTGGAAACGTTATTGACCTTGCTGTCGGTGTTATGATTGGAGCAGCATTTGGAAAGATAACGACTTCATTGGTAAATGATATTTTAATGCCACCTATCGGTATGCTACTCGCAGGTGTGGATTTCTCACAAATGAGCATTTTTATTGGTGAAGGGAAGGATGGTCCGGTTTTGATAAAGTATGGTTTGTTTATTCAGACCATGATTGAATTTGTTATAATTGCATTTGCAATTTTTCTATTCGTCAAAGTTATCAATAACCTGAGAGATTCCCTTTCAAGGAAAGAGGAAGCGGAAATGCCTGCTGAACCGTCAAATGAAGAAAAACTTTTAACGGAAATCCGTGACTTACTAAAAGGGAAATGACGATTGTTAAAATGAAGGGCGTTCCCCTCAGTCAGGATTTGTACAGTTACATTGTCGACAAATTTCCCGAAGAAGATTTATTTCTCAAAGAGATGGTTAATCAATCGGAAAATTAAAAATACCGGTAATCCAAATTTCACCTGAACAGAGATAAATTCTTAATATCATCTGCAAAATGATTAATGCTTCGAAAGTGCTTGAAATTGGAACGCTTACCGGGTACAGCGGATTATGCATAATGCGTGCATTACCCGGAATCGGAAAGCTAATAACGGTTGATTTGTTAAAGAAACATACTGATACAGCAAAAAGCTTTTTTCGTAAAGCCGGACTTGAAAAAATATCATTGCAGCTAGTTCCCGTGGAATTGATTACATGAAAAAACTATCCAACGAAAACAAAAAGTTTGATCTCATCTTCATTGATGCCGGCAAATAGTCTTATCCTGAATATTTCAATGAGGCAATCAATCTTTCTCATTGTGGTACTGTCAAAATTTTCGATAATGCTCTTAGGGGTGTAAGGATTATAGAAAATGCCGGTGAAGATAAAGAACTTAAAAGTCTTCAAATCACAAATGATCTGATGGCAACCGGTACCCGGATTGAATCTTCGTTAGTTCCGATTGGCGATGGCTTTTGCATTGGTAGGGTTATTTAATAACATATTGGAATTTTCAACCCTAATTCATACATTTGCCGTATGAATCTTCGGAAGGTAGAAACATTTTTTTCACATCTTAACTTTTCAAAATCAGAGATCAGAATTTTGCTTCTGCTCGGAGGAATTCTTACGGTCGGTTTTTGTGTGAAATATTACAACGAAGTGCTAAGCGTTCCGGAAAAGAATTTTGATAGTGAAGGATTTGAATCGGGTTTTTCCTCTGTCGTAAAAGGTGAGACCGTAAATTTCGATCAGGAGAAATTTTACAACTCTCTCACTGAAAAGGAAAAACTTCTTTATGATTCGCTTAAAAAAATAGATGAAAAGTATTTCGATGCACCCGAAGGCAGAAAAAATTCCGTTAATATCGATAAGAACAGCGTTGACCTGAATACAGCTGGGCTTGAAGAATTAATTGCCTTACCCGAAATAGGTGAAGCAACAGCTAAAAGAATTATTGATTATCGTGAAAACCTGGGCGGGTTTAAAAAAGTCAGTGACCTAATGAATGTGAAAGGAATAGGGGAAAAAAAATTTGCAAAAATTAAACCCTATATTAAAGTTTCCAATTGAGCTATCTCGCAGTAGGATTTTCAGGGAAATGTATAAGAATTATTTCGGTAAGAGATAATAAAGAAATAAATCTTATTTCCGAAATTGAAACCTTTCAAATGTTCAATTTTGAAGTTTCAAAGTATCACAACAATCCAGCAGTAATAACTGAACTTGGCGAAAAGATTTCAAGCGTGATAAAGAATAAGGGAGAATATTCGGGTAAGGTTTCTGTTTCGCTTGATTCAAACATCTTCTTTATAAATACCATCCCGTACGAAGATTCAGGGAACCTTCAAAATACCGAGAATGCAATTAAGTGGGATCTAACAAATTACTTCTCAAGCTCGGGCAATGAATTTAATGTTAATTACATAAAACTTCACAATCCGGATTTACCACCGGGTATTAAGAGTTTACTTGTATTAGCCTTAAGCGAGAAGTCGCTTGAGTTCTTCAAAAAAGTTATGTCGGCTGCCGAACTCGAACCGGGTCTGATAGATATAGATCATTTTTCTATTGACACGGTTATTAATGAAATCAACAGCGATTTTTTCAAAAACAATAATGTTACCGTAATTGGTTGTAAGCGTAATAAAATCGAGTATTCCCGATATTCAAACGGTAATTTATATGACTACAACTTTTTTTATTTCAGAGATAATACATTTGAGCAGGAAGTATCGAAGGAAAAACAAAAAATTTGTTTGGGAAATCCGGATAAACTCTTTCTCTATGGTGAAGACTATAGCGAATATTTAAAGAATGAAATTTCTTCTGAAGCCGACAGTTCGAAGATTGAAGTTCTTAACCCGCTTACGCCAGCTAAGCAATTAAATGAAAACAACCGACAGTACAATGGTCTGTATAACTACGGGTACAGATTTGTTCCTGTACTTAGCACAGCATTAAAATCCATTGCCAACAGATGAGGATAATTTCCGGATATTTGGGTAGCAGAAAACTATTCGTACCGGCAAATACGCTGAAAGTGAGACCGACAAGCGATAGAATCAGGGAATCAATGTTCAATATTATTGAGAACCTTATTGTGATTGAGAATGCTTATGTGCTTGATATTTTCTGTGGAACGGGTGCATTGGGTATAGAAGCGATTTCGAGAGGAGCGGAGTTTGTCTTTTTCGTGGATAAACACTCCGGAACTGTGCAACGTAACATTGAAACTTTGGGTATCGGTAACAAAAGTGAAATTATTAATGCTGATTACCGGCATTTTCTGAATTCAGAAGATTTTAAAGAGTTGAATGTATCAATCGTTTTTGCTGATCCGCCGTATGAATTTGATAAATACGAGGAATTAATTTCAGCTATATCGCAAAAGAAAACTTTGTTTGTGCTTGAGCATGAGAAGGAAATTTCTCATTTGAAAGATATGCAAATAAGACACCGAAAATCCGGTCGTACTTTTACTACAATTTATGATTTCCGAAAATGAAAAAAGTTACTGCTGTTTATCCCGGCACATTTGATCCGGTAACAAACGGACACCTTGATGTAATTGAGCGGGCGATGTCATTGTTTGACGAAGTGATTGTGTGTATCGCGGTGAACTCTTTAAAATCTCCACTCTTTTCAAAAGAGGAAAGGAAAAATATGCTAATAGAATCGGTATCCGGGTTTAGCAATGTAACAGTAGATATATTTGAGGGTTTACTTGTAAAATATGCCGAAGAGAAACACGCTTCAGTTATTATTCGAGGTTTGCGCGCTATTTCAGATTTTGAATATGAATTTCAGTTATCCTTGACCAACCGTAAACTTTCACCTGCAATTAATACCATTTTTCTGATGCCTAACGAGAAATACACGTATCTCGATTCCTCCTTAGTAAGGGAACTCGCATCTTATAATGCTGATATACAGGATTTCGTTCCGAAGAATGTCCAACTTGCTTTAAAGGAAAAGTTTGGCTTTTAAAATATTTGTATAACTAATTTTACGAATAGAATTAAAAATATTTTGAGAGGTCTTCGGATTTGTATTTCCCGGTTTTCATATAATTAAGCATAGCTGAGAAATCCTCTTCGTCAAGAAATCCAGGAATATTGTTTACGCTCATACCATTGTAGTTAAATGAAATCTGCGATCCGTCCGGGTTCATAAATACATGGGTAGGGTAGCTCATTACGCCAAGTTTTTTTGAAAGGTTTGTAGCTGAAAGTTTTTCATTATTGTATGTATAATTATTTGCGCTTCCTGCATTGAGTTTGATGAAAATAAAATCATTGAGGGCTTTTTGAACTTCAGGTTTGGAGTAAACTTCACTCACCATTTTATCGCACCACCTGTCGCCTTCAGTGTAAATATAAATCAGTATCATCTTGTTTTGAGACTTTGCAGTTGTTAATCCTTGATCAAATTCGTAACCTTGAGAATGAACATAACCCGAAAATACTAAAATTAGTAATATGACAAGTATGTTTGCTTTAATTGTTTGCATGATGAAATTATTAAATTCTGAATATTCGTTTTGAACCATCAAACCAATTTTCCGAATTTGAATATTAAACCCGGATTCCCCAAAAAGGTTCGTTAGAAATTAGAAATATTTCGTTTAAAAGGTCAGGTCAATCGGGTTACATACTACACAAAGTTGCAGGGTGTATCTTCAATTGTGATTACAGTGAAACCAAACACTCGGTACCGGATAATAGAACGTTACTTTGCCTTTGAAAATTTCCTTTAAACATCGAGCAATAGGACTGAACTATCCCGTTTTATTTGAGCCCATCTTTTTATCATTAAATTCCTTCGACTTTCCTTTTTCGATTGATAAACTCTCCCAGTTATTCCCTGCAAGGTGTTTAGCCAGGTAGATAATCTGACCTGCATGATAACCGTAATGTGAAAGTTGCCGGTTAATAGCCTCAATTACAGAATGATCTTCATTTCTTATTTTAACCGTTCTCATTAAATCATTCGGTTTTAAGGAATTCAGTGTGCTAAATAATACATTCCAACCCTTTTCCCACCTTTCGTTAATATCGTCAATATCGGTGTAAAAAAGTTGTTCAAACTCTTCATCTCTATTGCGCCACAATTTCTCACCGTCAGTTACGAGGAAATCTGTCCACCTTGAGATCATATTTCCGCTCAGGTGCCTTATAATGATTGCTATGCTGTTCGAGTTTTCATCCAGTTGAAAGAAGTAATCTTCAGGTTTTATAAGCGCCAAGGCACGTTCGCAGAGTTTCTTCAGTTTCTTAAATTCGTTTATACTTGAGGAGAGATAATTTTCTGCTAAGTCCATTATAGTTTTTCTCTAAGATAAAAAAAGTTTCGGTTTAAAAAAAACATTAAACTCAACCGTATACAAAAGAATTTTTAAAAAAAAATTGCCAAGAATTAAAAGAATTTTAATGTCAAGCATAAAAGTTTTTCGCTTACGTTTGCATTTAAAAAAGAGTTCTGTTAAATTTGACATACCTCTATTAAAATTTTAATCCCAGTAATCGAAATTGACCAGCTTTAAAAAAGTATCAATTGTTAAAAGATTATTTTCTTTGAGAACTTTCTGCATTATTGATTCACAAAAATTCCCACTAATTTTATAATCATATTTTGAATGAAAATAAACCGATACAACTTAAAAGAGAAACAAAGCGCTTATGACGGTATTGAATTTGAGCGTCGTTCATCTGTTATAAGAAACAAGGATGGTTCCATTGTTTTCGAAATGCACGACATAGTGATACCCAGAGCGTGGTCGCAGGTAGCGACAGATATAATTGCACAAAAATATTTCAGGAAAGCGGGTATTCCGAAATATCTAAAAAAGGTGCACGAGGAAGGGATCCCGGAATGGTTACAAAGGTCAGTTGCAGATGAAGATAGGTTAAGAGAACTTCCGGCTGAGGAAAGATATATTTCCGAAATGGATTCCAGACAAGTATTTAATCGTCTTGCCGGTTGCTGGACTTACTGGGGATTCAAACATGGTTATTTCAATTCCGAGCGTGATGCGAGAAATTATTTTGATGAAATGTGTTTTATGCTTGCTGCTCAGGTTGCTGCACCGAATTCACCTCAATGGTTTAATACCGGTTTAAACTGGGCGTACGGTATTACCGGACCTTCGCAGGGACATTATTACATTGATGCACAAACGGGCGAATTAAAAGCTTCTTCAGACGCTTACACTCATCCTCAGCCTCATGCCTGTTTTATACAATCAGTAAAAGACGATTTGGTAAACGAAGGTGGTATTATGGACCTTTGGGTTCGTGAAGCGCGGTTATTTAAATACGGTAGCGGAACAGGTTCAAACTTTTCCGGACTTCGTGGTTCAGGTGAACCTTTGAGCGGGGGCGGAAAATCTTCCGGCCTGATGTCATTCCTGAAAATTGGTGATAGGAGCGCCGGCGCAATTAAATCCGGCGGGACAACAAGACGGGCTGCTAAAATGGTAACGCTCGATCTCGACCACCCGGATATTGAAGAATACGTTAGCTGGAAAGTAATTGAAGAGCAAAAAGTCGCCGCATTAGTTACCGGTACACGTTTATTGAACATACATCTGAATAAAATACTCAAAGCTTGTAATGATGGTCACCCTGAAAATCATAACGATAATTTCGATAACAAAAAAAATAAACTACTTGCAAAAGCTATAAGCCATGCTAAAAAAGCTCTGATTCCGCTCAATTATATTGAACGGACAATTCAACTTGCAAAACTTGGCTATAAGGAGATATTTATTCCGGTTTACGATACGGACTGGAATGGCGAAGCATACATGACAGTCTCAGGGCAGAACTCTAACAATAGTGTACGGGCGACAAATGAATTCATGGAAGCTGTTAAGAATGACGGTGATTGGCATTTGTATTGGAGGACGGAATTAAAGAAAGCTGAAAAGGAAGGCAGACAACCTAAACCCTGCAAAACAATTAAAGCAAAAGATTTGTGGGAAGATATTGCATTTTCAGCTTGGGCGTGCGCAGACCCCGGCATTCAATTCCATGATACAATAAATGAATGGCATACTTGTCCCAACGGTGGTGAAATCAAAGCATCCAATCCCTGTTCCGAATATATGTTCCTTGATGACACTGCTTGTAATCTCGCTTCTCTGAATCTTGTGAAATTTTACGACGAACAAGCGGATAAATTTAATATTGAACTGTACAGACATGTAACAAAACTTTGGACAATTACCCTTGAGATAAGTGTACTAATGGCGCAGTTTCCGAGCAGGGATATTGCTCGTTTATCATACGAATATCGGACACTTGGTTTAGGTTATGCAAATCTTGGTGCGCTTTTAATGCGCAAGGGAGTACCCTACGATTCAAAAGAAGCCATTTCAATTACCGGCGCACTTACTGCTATAATGCACATGACTGCTTACACAACCTCGGCAGAAATGGCAAAAGAGTTAGGGACTTTTCCGCAATATGAAAACAACAAGGAGCATATGCTTCGCGTTATAAGAAACCACCGAAGGGCAGCATACAACCTCGGAGAAAAGGAATATGAGGGTTTATCAATTTTCCCGATTGGTATAGATAAAAGATATTGTCAGGAAGATTTATTGAAAGCTGCGAGAGAAGATTCTGATGCTGCGCTGGAGATGGGTGAAAAATACGGATTCCGGAATGCACAAGTTACAGTTATTGCGCCAACCGGAACAATTGGATTAGTTATGGATTGCGATACTACAGGAGTTGAGCCGGAGTATGCGTTAGTAAAATTCAAAAACCTTGCCGGCGGTGGATATTTTAAAATTATAAATGAATCGATACCTTCGGCATTGCGAAAACTCGGTTATTCAGAGGATGAAATTGACGATATTATAAAATATACAAAAGGTAACGGATCATTGATCAGCAGTCCGTATATCAATGCTCAGTCGCTTTACGATAAAGGGTTCACAAAGGAAATTATAAAGCAAATTGAAAAGACTTTACCGAATGCTTTCGATTTAAGTTCATCGTTCAATAAGCATACAATTGGCGCTTCGTTTTGTACAAATGTACTTGGTTTTGAAGAGGAGCAATTGGATGACTTCGAGTTTAATCTTTTGAAAGCATTAGGTTTCACAAAAGAGCAGATTGATGCTGCCAACGATTATGTTTGCGGGACAATGACAATTGAAGGCGCTCCGCACCTGAGAGAAGAACATTATCCAATCTTTGATTGTGCAAGTAAATGCGGCAAAAAGGGAACAAGATTCATTTCAGCCTCTGCCCATATTCACATAATGGCAGCAGCACAGTCGTTCATTTCGGGAGCAATTTCCAAAACAATTAATTTACCCAATGACGCGACAGTTGAAGAAATTAAAGAAGCATATATGTTATCGTGGTCGCTTGGAACTAAAGCCAATGCTCTTTACCGCGACAACTCGAAACTTTCACAACCATTGAATTCATTTGCACTCCTTGATACGGATGATGCTGATGACGAGGTAATTCAGGTTATACGGGAAAACAGCAACGATATCGTTCGTGTAGCTGAAAAAATTATCCACCGTTACATTGCAAAGAGAAGAAAATTACCTTTCAGACGCAAGGGTTACACGCAGAAAGCTAAAATCGGGAACCATTCAGTTTATCTTCGAACAGGTGAATACGAAAATGGTCAATTAGGTGAAATATTTATTGATATGCACAGGGAAGGCGCGGCGTTCAGGAGTTTAATGAATTGCTTTGCAATTGCAATATCGCTTGGATTACAACACGGAGTCCCGCTTGAAGAATTTGTTGATGCCTTTGTTTACACAAGATTTGAACCGAACGGAGTAGTTATTGGAAATCCGAATATAAAAATGACTACTTCGCTCATTGATTACATCTTCAGGGAATTGGCTGTAACTTATCTGGGAAGGAACGATCTTGCACATGTGAATGACGAGGAAATCAGAACGAGCCCGATAGATGCTATTTCAAAATTTGATAACGAAAATGATGACGACTTTGATGAAGAAGTTATATTCAAAGAGACGATAGTTGATGAAGTTCACGCCAAAGATTTGATAGGAAACGATAAAATTTCCATTAAACAAGTTTCACCTCCGGTACAATCCGTAACCCATACTTCCACAGAAGTGAAAACTCAGGCTACAAAAGTTCAGTTTAATTCAATTGAAGAAGCAAAATTAAAAGGTTACACTGGGGATATATGTTCAGATTGCGGAGCGATAACCATGGTCAGGAATGGAACATGCTTGAAATGTGTGAGTTGTGGGGCAACCAGCGGTTGTTCATAAAGAAATAAAAATTATTCTGATTAAAGCAGCAATTTCTTTGCTGCTTTTTTTATGCGAACCTTAAATGTTTAAGGTTAGATTGGTTTGATATATTGATTCTTAAAAGTTAATTTATATTAACAAAAAAAAATTATGGCAGACGAAAAGTCATTAAAATTAAAATCTCTCGAAATAGCAGTTGACCAAATTGAGAAGGATCACGGTAAAGGGTCAATTATGAAACTGGGAGATAAACCGATTGCAAAGATTGCATCAATCTCAACGGGTTCAATTTCACTGGATTCAGCCCTTGGAATAGGCGGTGTACCTCGGGGAAGGATAATTGAAATTTACGGACCTGAGTCATCGGGTAAAACTACAATATGCTTGCACATTATATCCGAAGCGCAGAAGAACGGCGGACTCGCTGCATTTATTGATACCGAACACGCACTCGATACTTCGTACGCTAAAAAGCTTGGCGTTGATGTTAGTAACTTACTTATTTCTCAACCTGAATATGGCGAACAGGCTCTTGAAATTTGCGAAACGCTTGTGAGAAGTAATGCGCTGGATGTAATAGTTGTTGACTCTGTAGCTGCGCTTACACCGAGAGCGGAAATTGAAGGTGAAATGGGAGACTCGGTAATGGGTATGCAGGCTAGATTGATGTCACAGGCATTAAGGAAACTAACTGCCGCCGTTTCCAAATCTAATGTAGTGTTAATTTTTACAAATCAACTTAGAGAAAAAATCGGTGTAATGTTTGGTAGTCCCGAGACTACAACCGGTGGGAAAGCATTGAAATTCTATGCTTCAGTCAGAATGGATATAAGGAGAATTGCTGCAATAAAGGATGGTACCGATGTCATTGGCAACCGGACAAAAGTAAAAATTGTAAAAAATAAAGTTGCTCCGCCATTCAGAGAAGTAGAGTTTGACATAATGTATAACGAAGGTATTTCAAAAGTTGGGGATCTAATAGATTTGGCTGTAGCTAAGGATATAATAAAAAAGGGTGGGGCTTGGTTTACTTATGGTGATAACAGAGTGCAGGGGAGGGACGGTATGAAAAAATTGCTTCAGGAAAATGATGAGTTACAAAATAAAATTGAGACTGAAGTACGGAAAGCACTTGGCTTTGGTGATATTCAGGATAATGGAACTGAAGAAAATGAAAATCCAAGCAAGAAATCTTCGAAGTAAATTTTCATTATTAATTTGAAAGTGCCGGGATTCACCGGCATTTTTATTTATGATAGTTACTCAAATAAAAAAGCAAAAGAAAAATCCCTCGCGGTATAGTATTTTCCTCGATGGTGAATTTGCTTTCGGTCTTTATGATGATACGATTTTAAAGTATGGTTTGAAATCGGGTGATAACCTTGCAAGTAATTTAATTGAAAAAATTAGAATTGAAGACGAGTTAATCTTCGGTAAGAGGATTATTTACAAATATCTTTCAAGAAGAGCACGTACTATAAAAGAAGTAGAAACTAAACTTACCCAACTGGAAGTTTCCCGAAAGACGGTTAATGAAGTTATTGATTATTTTCTTGAGACGGGTTACCTAAATGATGTGAAATTTACAAAAGAGTTCATAGAAACTAAAATCCGCAGAAAGCCAACAGGCAGTAAATTGATTCAAATTAAGCTTAAACAGAAGGGCGTAAAAGAGGAAACAATTGATGAGGTCATAGGGGAAGTATATACCCAAAATCAAGAACTTGAAAAAGCTTTTGAGGCAGCGCAAAAGTATATTTCACGTAACCGTGCGATTGCAGCAGATAATTTCACAATGCAATCCAGGCTTTATAGGTATTTGGTTTCCAGAGGTTTTCAATCAGATACAATTCTGGAGGTAATTAAAGAGTTTAATTAATCCGTTGTAAAGAGTGGCTATTAATTTTATATTGCGTGTTTTCGGGGCGTAGCGTAGCCCGGTTAGCGCGCCAGATTTGGGATCTGGAGGTCGCAGGTTCGAATCCTGCCGCCCCGACGATGAATAAATGGTAAAAATCCAGAGTCCTTAACCCGTGTTAAGGACTTTTTTATTTGAATGTACAAACAATTTATCAGACCATTTCTTTTTTTAATTGATCCGGAAAGTGTGCACGATAAAATGATTTCGATTTTATCGGGTAATAGATTTTATTTTCCGCTCATGAAAGCATTGTATGAACCGCCGGGCTCAGATACAATTACTGTTGCGGGAATGGAGTTCAGGAACCGGTTAGGACTTGCTGCAGGATTTGATAAGAATGGTGTTGTTCTGCAGTTCCTTGATACAATTGGTTTTTCACACGCTGAGGTTGGAACCGTTACACCGAAACCACAACCCGGAAATTCAAAACCTAGAATTTTCAGGCTGAAGAAAGATAGTGCGATAATTAATCGGCTCGGGTTTAATAACCAAGGTGTTGAAGCTGTCAAACGAAATATTGCCGGTTCAAAGGTCAAACTTTCTACTGATTTTATAGTTGGTGTTAATATCGGTAAAAATAAACAAACTGAAATTGCGAATGCTGTTCGTGATTATAAAATTTGTTTTCAGGAACTTTTTGAAGTTGCAGATTATTTTACGATAAATATTTCATCTCCCAATACTGAAGGTTTAAGGAAATTGCAGGATAGAGAATATCTTAACGAACTCTTGGAAACAATCTGTAGCCTTAATGATAAAATGTCAGCCGGTCCTTTAAAGCCAGTATTTGTAAAAATAGCGCCTGATTTGTCAGAACCCGAGATTGAACTGATTTTTGAAACTGTAATTCAGAATAAAATTAACGGAATTGTTGCCACCAACACAACTATCTCACGAGAGGGATTAATGGAGGAAGTTAATGAATCAGGTGGGTTAAGCGGTAAACCATTGTTCAAAAAATCAAGTAACGTGTTAAAAAAATTATCAGAGTTGAATTCTGAAAATATAATTTCACTGATTGGAGTTGGTGGTGTTTTTGATAAAGAAAGTTTTAATCAAAAGGTTGAATCAGGTGCTTCAATCGTTCAGATTTATACTGGTTTAATTTATGAGGGTCCAGGAATAATCAAAAAAATTCTAACATGAACTTAATACCTGCACAGTTTTCGATTACCGATACACCGGTAACTATAACTTTCGTTATTGCCAATGTATTTATTTACCTTGCAACCAATCCGGGTAAAAACACGCAATATTTTTATGAGTTTGCAGAATGGCCGTATAAAATTGTCAACAATGGTAAATATTATCAGCTTTTAACTTCGGCATTTTTGCACGGAAGCGCAATGCACCTGATATTTAACATGTTTGCGCTTTTTACATTCGGCGGATCACTTGAGCTTTATTTCAAAGGACTGTTTGACGGTTTCATCGGTAGTTTGTATTATGCAATAATATATTTTGTTAGTTTGTTTTCCGGTTCCCTTCTCTCAGTTGCCCTTCACTACAAAAATCCAGATTACGTCGGAGTCGGTGCATCAGGCGCCGTTTCAGGTATTGTGTTTTCTTATATTATATTCTTTCCCGCAAATACGATTTATGTATTTTTCTTCCCAATGCCCGCATTTATCTTTGCAATTCTTTGGATTGGGTTTTCATTGTACGGTATGAAAAAGAATCTTGGCAATATCGGACATGAAGCACATTTAGGTGGGGCGATTGGTGGATCTGTTACAACACTCTTGTTGATTGACGGTGCGTTTAACCAATTAATCGGATATTTTACAGCTTAAGATTTAGCCTGTTCATTCAGGTATTCGTAATTCAACTTTTCAAAAATTTCATTATTTTGTAATCGTGCATTATACATATCAAAGTTTATGCAATTTAATTCGTGATGATTTTCAAGGCATCCGTAAACGAATTTCGATTTCCCATTCTTATCTCTGACTTCCTGTAGGCACTCACCGCATATTCCATTCATCATACATTGTAAAGTTGTGTGCAATGTGCCTACTGCTTTTGCGCTTCCGAAGACGTTAGAAACTTCACTGTGCATTAATGAATTTATATTTCTCATTAAAAGAGTTCCGCCATTGACATAAATTCTGTCAACCTTGTCAGCGTTGTTCATTTTATTTACTATTTCACTAAGAATATTATCTGAATCACCGAAACAGGAATAAAATTCATCGGATAACTTTTCAAGTTCGGTAGTATCGAATGCAGTCTCAGGATTTTTAAATCTGGAAAAGAAGATTACATAATTTCCTTTACGTTTCAATGCTTTCAGTACCGGAAGCATATATGAATTACCGGATTCTTCAGCCGCTAACATTACCCGCTCCTTTTCAGGAATAAATGTTTTAGTACCTGATGGCCCTGTTAAGAAAATATTATCTCCTGGTTGAAATGACTTCAACATCAATGCAGGAAAGCCGGCAGTGTTTATAATAAACTCAATAATTCCGCTTTCAGTGTTGACCAAGTTCGGACTTAAAAATACAGGTTCAATATAGTTCAAATCACTATCACTATTTTTTGTGTTAACTTCATAATTTTGTAATTTAAAGAACTGTCCGGGTTGCCACTTTAGTGCTGCATTTTTTGAAACAATTCTGAGCTGAATATATTCCGGAGATAAGGTTGCAACATTCTCAACCGTAGTTTTAAACTTGTCGGATAATGAATTTGTGAATGTATGAAAATCATTACAATTTGGATTCAGGTTTTTCATTGAATCGGCAACACGCGAGTAACCATTTTTTGCTGAAGCCATGGCTTTCACCACGCTACCGAAATAATTCGGATGACAGTCACCGAAGAATGAAATTGTCTTTCCATTTTTTAAATATGAAGTGAAAAAACCATTTCCGTCAGTTTTTCTTTCGAGAGAAATTGAATCTTCAGAACTAATTAAGTCGAATGTTTCAAAGAAACCGGATTTCTCATTTACGCTGAAAGTATTTTGGTGTTCATCGTTGTAGATTGTGTTCGGAGAAGTACCGGCAGCAACAATTAAAGTCCGCGCAGGGAAAGATATAGACTCTCCTGTTCCATTAAAGGAAACTTTATTGGTTTCAGGATTAACGCAATGAGATTGTTTTTCAAAGTTCACAGCAACCAGAGTTCCATTTTTATCGGAGATCGCTTCAACCGGCGACAGGAGGTTAATAAATTGAACGCCTTGTTCAAGTGCATCAACAACCTCTTCATGGTTTTCCCGATACGAAGGTGTATCTGTGAGACGCTTTCTATAAATTAATTTAACCCCGCCGAATTCATTGATGAGTTTTACTAATGAAGGTTTTCTATTTTCTTTATGTGCAAGTGCTTTTTCATTAATGAACCGAAGTCCATGTTCGAGATATAAATTGAACTTTGCTTTATTGTAATCATCAAGTGATGCTAAGAACCTTAATTGGCTATTTTTATCCAACATATGGAATTTTGTAAACATTTTTTCCGTCATTATCGGGTAATACGCAATAATTTCAGTTGCACAGTCTATAGCTGTAAGTCCGCCGCCAATAACGATTGCCGGTAGTGAGATTTGCATACTTGTTAAGTTAAAATCCTTTTGCGCACCTGATAACTGCAATTGCATCAGAAAGTCAGTTGATTTTCTGATTCCACCGATAAGGTTATTTTTTAACGGTATTACATTCGGTTTTGCAGCGCCGGTACAAAGCGCAAGGTGGCTGAAACCTAATTCCCAGACATCATCAATAGTTATAGTATTACCGAGAGTAACGCCATCATAAAAAGAGAAGTATTTGCGTCTCATGAGGGTCAGGTAAATTACGGTTAAGAAATTTTTATCCCATCTTACCGTTATACCATATTCCGTAACACCGCCAAATCCTTGTTGTATGCGGTTATCAAGTTCGGTATAAATTTCATTTTTAAAATCTTTAACCGGCTTCGGAAGTATGGTATTGCCATTTTTATATTGTAAAGTATATTCGCTTAACACTCTTTCTATTTTTAAACCGTCAATGGCAACCACACCGTAACCGAGATTCAAAAGGTAATGTGCAAGTGTATAACCCGCAGGTCCTAATCCGGTTACGAGAACATTTTTCCCGTTATAAATTTTTTCAATTTCCAAACCTTTCCTAATTGGATTCCATTTTGTAAGCAAATTATAAATCTCAAATCCGTACGGAAGTCCAAGTACTTCCCTTAGTGTGGTTGATTCGGCAAGCGGAGTATTGACCGGCTCCTGTTTCTGATAAATACAACCCTTCATGCAGTCGTTGCAAATCCGGTGACCGGTGCCGGGACACATTGGATTATCAATCATTATCAGTGTGAGTGAAGCAAGCGGATAACCTCTTTTTCTCATAAGGTGAGCTTCGGAAATTTTTTCATCCAACGGACAACCGTGCAGTAAATTTCCAAGGGGATTTCTCTGCAGTTCACCGAATCTGTTGCGATATCCTGAAGAACAAGAATCCTTTTTCCTGTCGTGGCAATACATACAGTAATCTACCTGATTCAGAAATTGTCGCTGAGTACGTTCAATATCGTTTAATTTAAATCCGTCTCTTTCCCGGTAATGTTCGTGTCGGTTTATTAATACATCATATCCGTTTTGCGAATTTATCTTATACGACACAAGATTTTCATAATCAGTTTTTGTAGGTTGGAAGAATATTGTCCATTTTGAAACTTCGGCATCAGATTTATATCTGTACCACAACCATAATTCAGCCATGTTAAATATGAAACTAATCGAATCAACATCGTTCATTTGCGTGTCTGTAATTTGTGATGTCCGTGTGAAACTAAGTAATTTTTCCGCAAATGTAATTGAATCCTTTGGCAATGAAAATCCGTCCGGAGCAAACTTATCACCTTTGTAATACCATCGGTAATCTTTTTCAACATCGGATAGTTTCTTTATAAAAACTGATGTATCAAATTCATCATCATCAAATGCAAGTCCGGAAAAGCAATGTCGTTTAATTTTATCAACTATCCCGTTGAGCCTTTCGAAATCAGCAGCATTAAATTCTATATCCTTAAAATTTTTAAAAAATCTTTTCTGAATGTAATCTTTTTTAAACGAGAATATAAAGTTTTCCTTTTCAGTTTCTGCCTTTATATCATCGAGATGCTTTGTAATATTGAATAGTTCACCGATAAAGCGCGAGAGTTGCACGGATGCGTTCATTAATATATCTGAAATATTATCATCGCCGTTACTGCCATTTGATTTTATATATGTTTCGAAACGCCTGAATCCATCTGCATCTTCAGTTGCATAATAATTGTAAAAAGTTTTTCTGAGGTCATTTAACCGTGAAGTGTTGTAAAGGTCTTCGTAGGTGAACCCCATAGCGGGGTTTAGAAAATCATAATCAGGTGAACGCATATACGTAGATTGATTTATTCAAAGATAGCCTGTGTCAGAGTTTGAATAAACCTAAAAAGAGAATCAATTAAAGATTTCTTTTAATATATCTGGTATCGAGATAATTAAAAATGACCAATAGAACCAACGCCAGAGGAATGATTAAAATAATATTAAAGTCAGACTGAGAGCCCAATACCTGTCGTAAGTTTAGATTTGCATAAAGCTCATAAAAAGACTTTACAAAGAAACTATCAGAGTTGACGATATTTCCGGAAAAAGTTACAGAATATATTACAATCAAAGTAATTCCGATAATGGACAAAAATATTCCGATAAATATATTGCGGAAAAGTTTATCGGCTTTTTTATCTTCATTCTCAAATTGCTTTACCTTGGACAGCAAATCCAGAATATTAACAGAAAATGAATTGCTTGTTTTGGAATAGAGAGAGTTTTTAATCTTAGATTCGATATAAGTGTTAAACAGTTTTTCGGGTTCCATAATTTGTAAAATTTATTGTAAAAAGTTCAAAATTTCATGTTCTGGTATTTTACTGAGTATAATTTCCTTAATTTTTTCTTTAGCCCTGAAAAGCCGGTTCTTCACGGTTCCAACGGGTAACCCCAGAAGGTTTGAAATTTCTTCATGGGATAGACCGTCAACATAAAATAAAATTAATATCAATGAATACTGAACAGGAATTTTATTCAAATAATTCTTGACGATAGACTGAATTTCATTATCGGAAATTTTTTTATCGAATGATTCCTCAGATATTAGTGAATCGGGGGAAACCGTCAGCTCATCGCCTTCTTTGAACGATACATCCTCAACATCAATTGAGATCATACTGAAATTTTTTCTTCGGGACTTTTTAAAGCTATCAACTGCGGTGTTGTAAACTATCGTATAGAAATATGTAGAAAGTTTCGAATCACCTTTAAATTTATTTTCGACAATTGCCCTGTAAGTTTTTATAAAAGCTTCCTGCAGAGAATCTTCCGCTTCTTCTGTATTTTTCAGAATCCCCAACGTGAGTGAAAAAGCTTTATCCTTCAAATCATCAACAAAATCACTGAAAGCATTTATGTCACCGTGCTGAATTTTTGATATTAATTCTTTATCGGTGAGCATTCAAATATCAGCCTTTAATGTATCTTTCGATTCTTTTTTCAATTGATCGTAATGTCTTTTTTTCTCTTCAAAAATTTTTTCAGCTTCTTCCAGTTCTTTTTCAGCCTGTTCGAGCATATCACGGCTTTTACCTGAGACTTCATTTTCTGCTACGGCTAACTTTTTAAAAGTAATGCTGCCATTTATTGTTTCAGCGTGAATTTCGAAATCGGGAGTATCAGTTCCAATCTGACCGGAGAAAAAGTTCTTTTTACTTTCAGAGTTTGTCAGTTCAAATTGCTCGTGATTGATGTTACCGTTTTGTACTTCGGCAGTGAACTTTAACTTAATGTTATCCGGAACTGAAACTTCAATTGAACCATTTACCGTCTGTAAATTCATTCCTTTTGTATCTGTAGCCTGACATGAAATTCTACCGTTTGTTGACTCAACATTCAACTTACCTGTAGTATTGTTAAGTGATATCTGCCCGTTTGTAACGATAAGGTTGATATCATTTGTAATATCGTTAATACTAACCTCACCATTTTGATTTTCAAATACCAGATTAATATTTTCAGGGACGTAGATTTCATAAAACACTTCCTTTTTTCCCCTGAACCCGAAAATAAAATTGTCCGATTTCATATTAGTTTCCACAGTAATTTCATTACCACTTGAATCAATTTCAATCTGTATTGCATCTATCGGTTCATCAAGGTCACGTTTTCTTACATCAGCGGTTTTATGTGCAATAATCTTAATTTCGTCCGATACATCGTTTTTATATATTTTCATTTCCCCGTTTGCATTTGTGAGGTTAAAACCGGATTTACCTTCCGCATTCAAAATAAAAGTTTCAGTTTCATTCTTGGTGTATCTTTTGCCACAGCCGGTTAAAAAAATAAAACTGCCTACAAATAAAACTGTGACGAATATTACAGAAATAATTTTCATTTTATTAATCCTCCTTAGTTTTAAATTCGTTACTATTTGCAAGCAATGGAGTGCTTAATTTATTTTTTACGATGAAGTAATAGAGCATAAAACCAATACCGGCAAACATTATTACAATCCCAAAAGAAACATCATCGCCGTACTCATATATTTCGGATAAGATACTTGCCAGAATTATTCCTAAACCAATGAATATGAACAAAAGCCCCCATTTCAGCGAGGAATACATGCCTCCGGTTTTACTTTTGATCTTCTCTGAAGAAAAGTAGTTTTTTATTTCGTCGGGAGTTAACCCTTTCTCAATTAATCTCATTCTCTCTCTATGCTTGATATAAATATAGGATAGAATGATAAGCCCGGGGATTCCGAAGGTGAAAATTATCCCGAAAATCGGAATTAAGTCTTCTGTTTGAAACATATTTATTCTCCTTTAATTTTGTTTTTGTTACTTATGACTTATGGATCGCCTCTAAGGTTGCAACCGACGGATTAAAAACTGACGTTGCATTTGAATAATAAAGAAAAATAAATGAAGCAAACACACCGATAAATGCACCGATAATTACGTCAAAGTTATTGTGAATACCAATTACCACTCTCGAAATTGAAACTAAGAAAGCCCAAATAAATGGTAGGTACATAATAAAGCTAAATCCGGAACTGATGAGCTTTTTTAAAATAAACGCGAATGTTATAGCGAGATAGAAAGATGCGACAGCATGACCGGATGGGAATGAATATGATCTTGCATTCAGCCATTCGTTTAAAATTGATTTATTCACATCGGGCAGGTTTGTATCGGTTTCATGGATTTCAGAAAATTGTTGGAGATAAATTTGTGACGGCCTTATTCCCTTGAAAATTTCTTTTAGAACAAATTCGTTCGACAATCCCAATAAAGTAAACGACGTGGCAAAGATTAAATTGAAAATAATGTACCCTTTCATCTTTCCGAATTTTTTAAAATACAAGAAGCAGCTGAAAATCAGGAATAAACACAGTATGACAATTAGCATTGCATAATTACCGGTGATGGTAATGAAATACCACATATCGGAGAATAAATCCGGTTCACGGAAGCTACTGAATGAAACGGGCGCAAACATGGTTATAAAGCACAGAGCTGTTACGGAGCAGAGAGATATGATAATCAAATCGCGGTTGTACCTGAAGAATTTTTTCAACAACAGAATTTGATGACAAGAATTTTCATTCAAAATTACTTTTAAAAAACATATTTTTATAGTCTAATGAAAGTGAAACGGGAAATAGAAAAAACTGATACGAAAGGAAACCCGGTTAAAAGGACGGCGCTAACCCTTGCCGGGCATTTTTTTGTTGGTATGGGGATTATCGGAGCGCTTCTTCCGGTAATGCCAACGACAATATTTCTAATTCTTGCTGCCGGTTGCTACGCAAAAAGTTCACCCCGCTTTCATACAGCATTGATAAATAACCGAATTGTCGGGAAACATCTTGTAAACTATCTTGAGAAACGGGGAACACCCGTCAAAGTTAAAATAACCACAATTTCCTTCCTATGGTTTGGAATCGTTGCCTCTATTGTATTTACCGATATGAAAACCTGGGTTATCTTTGTTTTACTCATCATTGCAATTGGTGTAACCTGGCATATAGTTTCTCTAAGAACATATAGGGAAACCTCAAACATTAACATTTCTAAATAGAAATTTGCAGAGTAGAGTTTTCATAAAAAAGAATATCGGCCTCTCCCGATGTCCGTCTTGCAGGGCAATAGCTACTTTGAAAAAATCCAAAACGAGGAATTTTGGAGAAATGATGCAAAAAGTAATTTGGCTCAGAAAGTACACCTGTAAAGAATGCGGATGGCGCGGATCAATTTTTAAATACCGGCTCGTAAAAAACGGATTAAAAGTATTATTGTTTTACATTAGCCTTATTATCCTATCTGCTTTGATTATGCGGCTCATACTGAAAAATTTTTTCCCCGTTTAATGAATGGATGATTTTGGGAAGAGGGACTGGCTTGTAATCAGAACCAGGCCGAGATGGGAAAAGAAGGTTTATAATCAAATTGTAAAAGGAAATATTAATGCTTTCCTTCCATTAATTACCACAATTAAAAAATGGTCAGACCGGAAAAAGAAAGTTGAGATTCCAATGTTCAACAGTTACATCTTTGTGAATGTGAACAAATTAGAAAGACAACAGGCAATACAGGGAACTTTGGGGGCAATGAATTACATTTTCTATAATGGTCGTCCGGCCAGGGTTTCCGAACAGGAAATTAACTCCATTAAGATTTCATTGCGGTCACCTGAAAAAGTCAGGATTGAAAATAACCTCGTTATGAAAGGTGATTATGTTGAGATAACCTCCGGACCGTTCATGGGAATGAACGGCATTATAACGGAAATCCGGGGAAATTATAAACTCACAGTAAATCTATATGAGTTGTCTATGTCATTAAATATTGTAATAAATCCTAATGAAATAAAAAAAATCGAAAAACCAGATGAACAATAAAACTTCATTTAAAAAAAATCTACTGAACAATAACTTCAAAGTCGGAATTATTGGACTTGGGTACGTTGGACTACCGTTAGCGCTTGAATTTTCATTGAAGGGGATTAAAACGATCGGATTTGACCTCGATGAATCAAAGGTTAAAAAAATAAACAATGAGAAGAAATCTTACATTAAGCACATTTCTACTGACGATATAGTTAAAGCTACTAAGAACGGTACATTTGAAGCAACAACCGATTTTACCCGTATGAAAGAAGTTGATGCAATTATAATTTGTGTACCGACTCCTCTCAATGAAAACCGGGAACCGGAGATGGCGTTTATCGTAAACACTGCGCATGAAATCGCAAAGAACCTGAGGAAAGGACAATTGATTTCACTTGAAAGCACAACATACCCGGGCACAACAGATGAATTAATACTCAACATCTTAGAGGGAACCGGTTTAAAAGCGGGTTCAGATTTTTATCTTTGCTTTTCACCGGAGAGGGAAGACCCGAACAATCCAAACTTTTCAACATCTTCTATTCCGAAAGTTATAGGCGGATATACAAAAGATTGCCTTGAGTTCGGAATGATTATTTACGGAAAAGTAATCGACAAACTTGTACCGGTTTCATCAACGCGCGTTGCCGAAGCAACAAAACTTCTTGAAAACATTTACAGGTCAATTAACATTGCTCTTGTCAATGAACTAAAAGTAGTTTTCGATAAAATGAAGGTAGATATATGGGAGGTAATAGATGCCGCTTCAACAAAACCGTTCGGGTACACTCCGTTTTATCCCGGTCCGGGACTTGGCGGACATTGCATCCCCATTGATCCGTTTTATCTAACGTGGAAAGCCCGCGAGTTCGAAATTCCTACGAAGTTCATCGAACTTGCCGGTGAGATTAACACTCAAATGCCGTATTACGTGGTTGAAAAGGTCATGTGTGCGTTAAATGAAAACAAGAAATGTCTCAATGGGTCTAAAATTCTGATACTTGGACTCGGATATAAAAAAGATATAGATGACCTTCGTGAATCACCGTCGTTGAAATTAATAGAACTGCTGAGTGAAAGAGGTGCCAAAGTTGATTATAACGATAACTACGTTACGGAGATTCCTGAACTGAGAAAGTACAAGTATAACATGAAATCAGTTAAAATTACCCCTGCATCGCTCAGGAAATATGATGTCGTTCTTTTATCAACGGACCACAGTTATTACGATCATAAAATAATTCTCGAAAATTCTTCATTAATTGTTGATACGAGAAATGCATTTAAAAAATTCAAAAACAAAAAAATCTACAAAGCATGATGAACGTCCCGTTACTTGATCTAAAAGCACAATATAATTCTTTAAAAAATGAACTTAACGAAGCCCTTATAAGGACAGCTGAATCACAAATTTTTATACTTGGACCCGAAGTTGAGGCGATGGAAAAGGAAATGTCCGAGTATATCGGTTCGAAATATTCATTTGGTGTATCCTCCGGTACCGATGCATTACTTATTGCACTGATGGCTATTAATATCGAACCCGGCGATGAAGTTATAATTCCAACTTATTCGTTTTTTGCTACTGCCGGAGTTGTCAGCAGGCTGAACGCAAAACCGGTTTTTTGTGATATTGATCCGGTTACATTTAATATCGATCCAAATAAGCTTAAAGAATTAATAACTCCGAAAACCAAAGCTATTATTCCTGTACACCTTTACGGACAGTCAGCAGATATGGACCCGATAATGGCAATAGCCGAAGAAAATGGAATAATTGTGATTGAAGATGGTGCACAGGCTATTGGCTCTCAATATAAAAATGGTATCAATGTCGGCTCCATCGGACATATTGGATGTTTCTCGTTTTTCCCAAGTAAAAATCTCGGTTGTTTTGGTGATGGTGGCCTGGTTACCACTAACGATGATAATTTAGCAGAGCGACTTAAAATCTTAAGGGTACACGGTGGTAAACCGAAATACTATCACAAAGTCATTGGCGGTAATTTCAGGCTTGATGCTATTCAGGCGGCTGTGTTGAGAGTTAAACTTCCTTATTTGAATTCATGGACTAAAAAACGACAAAGTAATGCGGAGTTGTACACAAAGTTATTCATTGAAAAAGGGCTTGCTGAAACAGAGGGAATTACAACATACGATAGGAATAATAAGGTACTTCTCCCAAAACCGGTTTATTCAAACCACGGACTTGAGAGATATCACATATACAATCAATATGTAATCAGAGTGGAGCACCGTGACTGGTTGCGCGATTACCTGAAGGACGCCGGAATCGGAACTGAAATTTATTATCCTGTACCTTTCCACAGACAGGAATGTTTCCAATATCTGGGTTACAGTCACGACGAATTCCCGGAGTCCAATCAATGTGCGGAACACAGTACAGCTATTCCGATTTACCCTGAATTGACCGAAGAACAGATTATATACGTTGTTGAAAAAATTGATGAGTTTCTGAAAAAAAATTCGTGATGGTGCAAGAGAGTTATTCTCACGGAATACAAATCTAAACACTGTTGTCGAAGAATGGGTTTATTATCGATACGAAAGATTTATTCGTCTGGCAATTAAATTAATCAAATTCATCCTTAATGAAAAAAGCTTTAATTTCAGGTATTACAGGACAAGACGGAAGTTACCTGACAGAAATACTAATTGAAAAAGGATACGAAGTACACGGGATTTTACGACGTAGCAGTTCATTCAATACTTCCCGGATAGACCACCTATACAATGACCCGGAGATTTTGGGGAAGAAATTGTTTCTACATTATGGTGACCTTGTTGATACCAGCAACCTGAACAGGTTACTGGAGAGAACTGAGCCCGATGAGATATATAACCTGGCGGCGCAATCGCATGTAAAAGTTTCTTTTGAAATTCCTGATTATACTGCTCAGGTAGATGCATTAGGAACGCTCAGATTTCTCGATGCAATAAAAGAGACGGGCTTGGATCAAACTGTAAAATTCTATCAGGCATCAACGAGCGAACTATTCGGAAAGGTTCAGGAAATACCCCAAACTGAGAAAACCCCTTTTTATCCCCGCAGTCCTTATGGGGTTGCGAAAGTTTACGGCTATTGGATAGTTGTCAACTATCGTGAAGCTTACGACCTTTACGCATGCAACGGGATTTTATTTAATCACGAATCTCCGAGGCGCGGTGGAACATTTGTAACCAGAAAAATTACACAGGCAGCCGCAAAAATTAAACTCGGCTTACAGGATATATTGTATATAGGTAACCTTAACGCGAAACGCGATTGGGGATATGCGAAGGAGTATTGTGAAGGAATGTGGATGATTTTACAACAGGATAAACCGGATGATTACGTTCTTGCAACGGGTGAGACTCATACGGTTAAAGAATTCATTGAAGTTGCATTTGGAGAATTAGGGATGCAATTAAAGTGGGAAGGTAAAGGTGTGGATGAAAGGGGTATTGATTTAAAAACAGGTAAAATCCTTGTTGGCGTTGATCCGTTATACTTCAGACCTACTGAGGTTGATTTGTTAATCGGCGATGCTTCGAAGGCAAAAGCAAAGTTTGGATGGGAACCAAAAATAAAATTTGAAGAACTTGCCAAGATGATGGTTAACTCCGATTTTGAAAAAATTAAAAAGAGAGGTTATTAATTTGGAAGGAATTAAGGTAGGAATATTCGGTGCCGGAAGGTGGGGTATGAACCACGTTCGGACTGCAAATAAAATTTTAGGCGGGGAAAACGTTACAGTGTGCGATCCAAGCCCCGGAATCGAATTAAAAATCAAAGAACTAAATCCGGAAATAAATTTTACAGTTAATCCGGATGATGTTTTTAATGACAGTTTAATTAACTGCACCATCATTGCAACACCGGTAGAAACTCATTTCAATGTGGCAATCCGCGCTTTGGAGTCAGGGAAGCATGCATTAGTAGAGAAACCGATTACGTTGCACGCCCAAGAAGCAGAAAAACTTAATTCGGTTGCAACTGACAAGGGGCTTAGGTTAATGGTCGGTCATGTGCTCTTGTTTCACCCGGCAGTTATTAAAATGAAACAAATGATAAATGAAGGAGATCTCGGAGTTCTTCAGTATATGTACAGTCATCGTTTAAACCTCGGTACAATACGAAAAGAGGAGAATATTCTGTGGAGCTTTGCACCGCACGATATTTCAGTTATTCAGTACCTTGCAGATTCCAATCCAATCAGTATTTCCGCAAAAGGAGCTGATTTTATAAGAAGTGAAATCGAAGATGTAACACTCACGACTTTTACATACCCGAATAATTTTCATGCGCATATATTCGTTAGTTGGTTACATCCTTTTAAAGAACAACGGATGGTTATAATCGGAACAAAGGGAATGTTAGTATTTGAGGACAGTGCGGTAAACGACAAACTGAAATTTTTTAAGAAAGGGTTCATGGAAGTTGACGGTGAACCGGAAAAATTTGATGAGGAGGCTATTGTGGTAGGATACGAAAATAAAGCTCCCCTCGAAGAAGAGCAGCGACATTTCTTTGAGTGCGTCCTTAACGGAAATGAGGCCCGGACAAACGGGGTTCATGCGTTGGAAGTCCTAAAAATTCTTGAAGAAGCCCAGCATTGTTTAAAACAAAAATAATTTAAAAATGGAAAATAAATTTTACGTAAATAATTACGCTGTTGTTGATGAAAATGTTGAGATTGGCGATGGTACTAAGATATGGCATTTTAGTCATGTTCAATCCGGATCAAAAATCGGTATGAAGTGTGTGTTGGGTCAGAATGTAAACGTTGGCAACAATGTAACTATCGGGAATTTTTGTAAGATTCAGAACAATGTTTCAATATACGAAGGTGTAACATTGGAAGATTACGTTTTCTGCGGGCCATCTATGGTATTTACAAACATATTGGATCCCAGGTGCAAATATCCACAGGTGGGGGGAGATTTTTATTTAAATACTCTCGTAAAAGAAGGTGCCTCGTTGGGGGCTAATTGCACCATAGTTTGCGGAAACACAATTGGTAAAGCAGCATTGGTTGGCGCAGGTGCTGTTGTTACAAAAGACGTTCCCGATTTTGCGCTTGTGGTCGGTAACCCGGGCAGGATAATCGGATGGGTCAGTGAAGCAGGTAAAAGACTTTCGTTTGATGAAAACGGAATTGCTTATTGTGAAAAATCCGATAAAAAATATAAGTTGCACAACAATCTTGTTAGCGAAGCCTGATGAAAATCCCAATCTCAAAACCATTCTTTGATGAAAAGGATCTTGAGATTATAAACGAACCGTTAATCTCCGGTTGGGTTACGCAGGGAGTTTTCGTGCAACAGTTTGAAGATACCTTCCGAAAATTCATATCTGCTAATTATGCAGTTGCGGTTTCTTCCGGGACAACTGCGCTGCATACCGCGCTTGCAGCTTTAAAGATCAGTAAAGGGGATGAAGTTATTCTACCCGCATTCAGTTGGGTGGCAACTGCAAATGCAGTAGAATATTGTGGCGCGAAACCGGTCTTTTGCGATATTGAACCGGACACTTTTAATATTGATCCACAAGAGATAGAGAAGCATATTACGCCAGAAACAAAGGCAATTATTCCCGTACACCTTTTTGGTTTACCCGTTGCGATGGATATTATACTTGAGATAGCACGGCGTTACAAGTTAAAAGTTGTGGAAGATTCCGCGTGCGGATTCGGATCATATTATAAAAATAATCATGTCGGAATTTTTGGTGACGCAGGGTGTTTTAGCTTCCATCCGCGTAAAGCTGTAACCACCGGCGAAGGCGGCATGGTTGTTACTTCAGATGAAGAGCTTGATAAAAAGTTCAGGGAACTTAGAAACCATGGTGCGTCACAAGTTCCGGACGGTCAGTCATTGTTATCTGAATACAATGTACTTGGATTTAATTACAGGATGACGGATATTCAGGGAGCACTGGGAGTTTCTCAAATGGAAAAGGCATCGGAAATCCTGACAAAGCGTATTTTGGCGGCGGAATATTACGATAAACTTTTAAAGAATTTTAATAAGTTAAGAAAACCTGTAAGAGGTGAGAATTGTGTCCACAGTTATCAGTCGTATGTCTGCATGTTAAAATCTGAAAACACTTCCAATATCAACGTTGACGAACTTAACAGAAAAAGAAATCTCCTCATGCAAATGCTCAGCGAACGGGGAATATCAACAAGACAAGGAACTCATGCTATTACGAACCTCGGATACTATGTTAACAAATACAGAATCAATCCTGGAGATTTTCCCAATGCATATGCCTCCGATAAGTTGTCAATTGCACTACCTCTGTTTGCTCAGATAACCCGTGAGGAACAGGATTTTGTAGTAGATAATCTAAAGGAGCTCTTTAAAAAACCCGAACTCATGTTTTAATACCATACAAACTTGTTATTGTACACCGATAATGTATTAATTATTCTCCATTATGACTTCATCAATGTTTCACATTTCTTCTCACGTTATCCGGCTTTTATAAGAGCTTTTCAAATTGCGACCAATCAGATATATTAGTTAAATCTTGTACGATTATTTTAAATCTACAGCAGAATCAGATTTCATTTACGGACTTTTATATTTTACTTCACGACAAATTCTTTCTTTGATAGTTCATTTATATTGTTTAGTGAACATAAATAACTTATAATAGCATTGGGAACCGGCACAATAGTGAACTTTATATTCAGTTTCTATCTTATTTCAAAATCTTCATTTTACAAAGCAGATAATTCTGTTCACCTGATGAACAAATAATTCTTTCGTTCACATTGTTTTTTGTTATAAAATAAGTGTATTAAAAATTTTCCTGAAGACGAAGAATGAAATTTGATTACCTTATAGTGGGAGCAGGCTTTGCCGGAGCAGTAATGGCGGAGAGATTAGCTTCCGTTCTCAACAAAAAAGTACTCGTTATAGATAAGCGAAATCATATAGCGGGAAACGCTTTCGATGAACGCAATGAGTATGATATCATGATTCATAAATACGGTCCGCATTTATTCCACACGAACAGTGAAATGGTTTTCAGCTATCTTTCCATGTTTACTGACTGGTACAAATATGAACACAGGGTGCTCGCATTTTCCGATGGTGAATTATATCAAATTCCGATTAACAAAAATACGTTAAACAAAGTTTTTAATTTGTCGCTTGCTACCGACCGTGAGGTTTCCGATTTTCTTGATGCTATACGGGAGAAGCGATATCCGATATTGAACTCGGAGGATGTAATTGTCAATCAGGTTGGCAGTACTCTATTTGAAAAATTTTTTAAAAGTTACACATTAAAACAATGGCAACGTGAACCCAAAGAGCTTTCCGCTTCGGTTTGCGGAAGGATCCCTGTTAGAACAAACGAGGATGATCGGTATTTTACAGACAGGTTTCAGTACATGCCCTCTGATGGCTACACAAAAATGTTTGAGCGAATTTTATCACACGAAAATATTACGGTTGAACTCAATAAAGATTTCTTCGAACTTGAAAGTGACCTGAAGTTTGACAATTTAATTTATACCGGACCGATTGACAAGTTTTACGGGTACAGGTTCGGCAAATTGCCTTATAGGTCGCTAAGGTTTGAATATAAATCGTATGAGAAAGAATTTTATCAACCGGTTTCACAAGTTAATTATGTAGATCCGGATGTTGATTTTACCCGTGTCGTCGAGTATAAACATATTACAAACCCAAAATCTAAATATACTACCATTGCCTGCGAATTTTCGCAGTCGGACGGTGAACCTTTTTATCCCGTGCCTTCAGACGATACCCGGCATTTGTATATGAAGTACAGAGACATTGCGCTAAAAGAAAGAAGGGTAAAATTTTGCGGAAGACTTGCCGAATATCAGTACTTCAATATGGATCAGGTTGTTGCAAATACACTGAAAGTATTCAAACAAATTGCAAATGAATAATCCACTCGTTTCGTTCAATATATTGACATATAACCGGAAAAATGAACTTGCGAAGACACTTGGCAAAATCAAAGAGCAGAATTATAAAAACTATGAAATTATCGTGGTTGACAACAATTCCTCCGATGGAACCGAAGAGATGATTAAATCTAATTACAAAGATATCCGTTACATCAGAATGAATACGAACGTCGGGGTATCGGCGTGGAACGAGGGATTCAAAGTTGCAAAAGGAGAATTTGTATTTGTACTTGATGATGATAGTTATCCACTTAAAACCTCGATACACGAAGGATTGAATTATATGTCCAATCATCCAAAGTGCGGTGTTTTGGGTTACAACGTTTTTAATAAATTAAAACAAAAATCGCAGACAGAAGCATTTCCTCCTAAAGCATGGTTATTTGTTGGATGCGGTGCAATGATTCGAAGGGAAGTTATCGAGAATGTAGGATATTTCGATACGAACTACTTTATTTACTTGCATGAAATGGACTACGCAATCAGAGTTTATGATGCAGGGTTCACGGTAGATTATGCAAAAGAGTTGTCGGTGATTCACGATCAGAGTTTATTATCACGTGGGAAGAATACACGTGACCCGGATACGAGCCACTACATTTTTTATTACACTTATCTTTCTTTTATTACATTTCTCGTTCTGAGGTTTGATAAAAAATATGCGTTAATATACGGTATTAAATATTCACTTAACCGGTTTATAATTTGTTTCAGATATTATTATTTTTTTCATTTCTTCAAAGCGCTTGCAGTTAATTTTTTCGCTATTCCACGATTGTTGAAACAAAGGAAACCGGTGAGTCGCGAAGTTCAGAAATTTTACAATAACGGAAGTACGTATCTAATTGACAGAATGTTCTTCCCAAACTTCAGAAAGTAATGACTTCCGGCGAAAAATATTCAGCTACAATTTATTTAAATAATCTACTTGCTTTTTTTGTGTACCGTTTTTTGAGACTTTTTTTCAGAAAGCAATCCACATTCAGCAAGAATATGGTTTTCATTAACACCGGTCAAATCGGCGATATAACAATTTCATCACTGTTACTTGAGAATAATCTGCCATCCACTTACAACTATCACTTCATAATTTTAAAGAGATTCCGTCAGGTGTTTAATGATTACAGCGGTAAAACGCAAATTATTGAACTCGATGAAAAGAAATATAAATTCAATCCACTTTACAGAACATCATTTATCAAAACAATCCGGAACCTAAAACCAGCAAAATGTTACAATCTTACTTCTGCGCGTGGGATAAGCAACGATGAACTTGCACTGCTTTCGGGCGCCGAAGAGACAATTTGTTTCTCAAACAGTTGGAAAAACCTGAAGAAGTTGTTTTCGAAAAAAATGGATAGTTATTACGAGAGAGTTTTATATCCCGATGAGCAAAACGAATATAAACGACATATAAATTTACTAAACCGTGAGTTCGGTATCCCGGAGGAAGAGATTTTTGTGAGAAACAGATTTATGTTTAAATCCGCACTGCGCGACCAAATGAATTATATTACTCTTGCACCTTTCTCGTCGGAACCGTTGCGATGTTGGCCATTGGAAAAGTTTGCAAATATTTGTGAAATGCTAAAAGGTAAATGTGAGGTTTTAATACTTGGTTCAAATGAGCAGTACGAAATTTGCGATCAGATATTCTCGGGTATGGAACATGTAATGAACCTTTGTGGAAAAAACAATATTCCCGAGGCAGCGACACTTATCTCAAAAGCATTATTGCACCTCGGTAATGATTCAGGTTTAACCCACGTTGCATTGAAAATGGGTACACCGGTAGCTGCGATCATTGGTGGCTATTACTTCGGTAAATTTTTCCCTTTCGAAAATAAAGAGATAAAAGCAAAATATTTTTTTAAAGAAATGGAGTGTTTCGGATGCGAATGGAACTGCATTTATGACCGTGCCTATTGTGTAACCGATGTTGGCGTTGATGAAGTATTCAGATACATTGAAGCATATTTGAGCTGACGATGAAACTTAAATCGGAAAAATCTGTAATCCGCATTTATTTCAATAACTTCATTGCTTATTTTATTTTTAACTTATTCAAACTCATCTTCGGGAAGAAAACAACCGAACCAAAGAACAATATACTTTTTATAAATTCCGGACAGATTGGCGATTTGGTAGTTTCATCGTTATTGTTTGAAAATGAAGATAAGTTACCAGGTAATTTAAACTTTTATTTTGCCTTTAAAAATAAATTCACAGGTCTGTTCACCGATTACAAGGGTAGAATAAATTTATTACCGTACAGTTATTATAAGTATAAATACAATCCGATATATAAATATTCGTTATTAAAAAAGTTTCATTCATTAAATGCAGTTGCCTGTTACAATCTTACCGCTGCGCGTGGGATACAAAACGATGAAATGGCATTGCTCTCGGGAGCAAAGGGTATATTCTGTACTGATAACAGCTGGAAATATTTGAAGAAATTGTTTGGTAAAAAAATGGATTTACAATACGATGAAGTAATGTTTACAAATGTTCAAAACGAGTACACAAAGCACATAAGGTTAATAACGAAAAGATTTCATGTAAAACTTGACGATCTGGAGTTTAAAAACAGGTTTACATTTAAAAGAAATCCTGAATTAATTTCTACGCTTCCAAAAGGTTATCTTACTATGGCTCCGTTTTCATCAATACGAGAGAAGTCGTGGCCATTATACAAGTTCAAGGAATTAACCGAAAAACTAAATGACAGAAAATTTGTTATCCTCGGAACACCTGCACAAGGAAAAATAATTTCAAAAGAGTTTGGAAATGCGGGCAATGTTTTAAATTGTTGCGGAGATTTTAAACTAAACGAAGTTGCGTCAATCATATATGATTCTTCTTTTCACATCGGCAATGATTCCGGTCTAACCCATATTGCGCTTAAACTCGGAGTTCCTTTCGCATCAGTGATCGGCGGTTATAATTTTAATAAATTCTTTCCTTTTGTGTACGAAGGAATGATTGGCAGATATTTTTTCGTTCCGCTTAAATGTTTCGGGTGTGAATGGAATTGCATTTATGACCGTGCAAAATGCCTCACTGATGTTCCGGTTGAGGATGTTTATATTTATGTCTCGCGAATGTTAAAGGAGCTTGAAGGCAAATGAAAGTATTAATGATCTCACCAAATTTCAACAAAGTATGCGGACGCTCCAGAATGGTTTATAACTTAATCAGGGGATTGAAAGAGAAGAATATTCATTGTGAATTGATTACAAACGGTGGTGATAATATTGCGAAGCTTAAAAGTCTCAATGTTAAGGTTCATTTTGAAGATGTTAATCCTGAAAAGAAAAATATATCGGGATTTTTAAAAGCGAGAAGTAAATTAATTGGTTTGACACAAAGCGGTGAGTTTGAAATTGTTCACGTTCATCATCGCTTTCATGATTTACTCTTGTCATCGGTTACTTTTCAGAATTACAGGAGCGTTCACACTGTGCACAGTTACCTTTCCGGTAAACGTTCGTTTGGTTTTAACGCGGATTTAATTGTTCCTGTGAGTTTCTTTATACGGGATCATTTAATCAAAGATCATCGCGTGAATACCAAAAAGTTAACTACCATTCATAATTTTATAAATCCGGGTGATTACAACTTCGATATGAAACTGGAAAAATTACCAGGTCACTTTGTTATCCTGACAATAGGAAGATTTCATCCGGAGAAGGATTTATTTACCCAGTTGAAAGCAATGAAATACCTGAATAATCCCAATGTGAAATTGTTGATATGTGGTGAAGGTGAGGAAGGGAAGCTCTATTCAGACTTCATTAAAGAAAATAAACTTAATGTAGAATTAATTTCTAAAACAGATAACATTTCATCATTAATTTCAATGTCGGATATTTGTATGATGAGTTCGGTTAATGAACCGTTTGGATTGTTTGTGTTAGAATCGGGATTATATAGAAAACCTTTTATAGGAGCGAATTCGGGAGGCATAAAGGAATTAATTGATAATCAAATCACGGGATTTCTTTTCCCTGCCCGCGATCCCGAAAAACTTGCAATGCTTATCCGTGAAACAATAAATAATTTTGATGCTGCTTTGAAGTGCGGTGAAAATCTCTATCGAAAGGTGATTGAAAACTTTACACCGGAAAGGGGGATAGAGGAATACATTAATTGTTACAATAAATTGCTTAATGATCAAACTATACGCAAATAAATTTTTAATCTCCGTTAAACAAAACGGATTTGCTTGGTCAATATATCGTTTCGGTAGCCGGTATTCACCGATTGCAAAAAACTTTTTCCTGTCAAAATTAAAAAAAATTGAATTGCGGAATAATATTCCCGGTCTGAATACATTCGAACAAAACTACCGTTTCTGGAACGATTACGATTGGAAAAGAGGAGGTGAAGAATGGTCGGTTGACAAAGAATGGAAAGAAAAGTTGAAAGATATGATTATTACAAACGAAATTAGCAACGAAGATACCGTACTTGAAATCGGTCCGGGTACAGGGCGAATGACGAAATATTTACTGCAACAGGCCCGGCAGGTAATCGGTGTTGAGATTTCCCGCAAGTGTGTTGATATTCTCAATGATACTTTCCGGAAATCGGATAACTTCACCGTGTATCATATTGATTCGATTTCTTTGCCGTTTGTGAAAAATAAGTCTATAGACATAATATTCTCTTATGATGTTTTCGTGCATATAGACAAAGTTGTGTTTGAAAAGTATTTTTCAGAATTCGATAGAATTTTAAAGCCTGATGGGAAAATCGTAATTCATTACAATAAAACGGGAGAAAAAGAGGGAACTTTCTTCAGTAAATTTAATGAGCGCGATTTTAATTATCTTTTGTCAAAGTTTGGATTCAAGTTAGTTAATGACATTGATCCGTATTTGTTGAGAGACAATATACCTACCGGGAAAGGTTCAGGACAAAGTGTTTCTATATTAAAACGTAATTAAAGTGGCGCAGACTGTTACGCTTGATAATATTAAATACTATTGCACAACTTATGATGAGTTAATTGAACTAATCCTGAACTCTATTGCCGAAAGAAAACAGACTTTAATTACTTACATTAATCAATATGTGTTTAACTACTCCGTTGATAATTTATCCTTCAAGGAGTTGCTGCAAAACTTTGATATAGTTCATCCCGATGGTACTGGGATATATAATGCGCTGAAATTTCTATATAAATTTCAAACAAAAATACAAAGAATAAATGGCTCTGATCTCTATCCGAAGCTTATTGAAAGGATCAGTAAGACGGGACATAAGATATTTTATATTGGCGGAATTGAGCAAACAAAAATTGTAATTGATTCGAACAGTGAAAAGTTTTGCAGTGCAGGAGTTATATCGAACTCGGGATTCAAAAAAAATACCGATATTGGAAAAAGGTTAAACTTAGTTTCACCCGAAATTGTGTTTGTCGGACTTGGAACACCTTATCAGGAAGAGATTGCGGTTATGTTGAAACAAGAAACAAAAGTTCCGGTGATAATTTGTTGTGGTAGTGGAATTGATATTATTGCCGGAAGTTACAAACGACCACCGGTGCTAATAAGAAATTTGCATCTCGAATGGTTGTACAAATTGATTTTTGATTTCAACAGGACGTGGAAAAGGTACGTTATAGGAATTCCTGTCTTTATTTTTAAAATATTATATTATAAAATTACCTCGCAAAGTAAAAAAAATTCCGGATGAGATATGTATTGGTTTATTTAGTTTTGCTCGTTTCAAGCCAGGGCATCTTTGCGCAGAATTACAGTTGGGTAGAGCCGGGTGAAACATATCTCAAGTTTTATACAGTTTCAGACGGAATTCACAGAATTGATTATAACGACTTTCTTAATTCCGGAGTAAACCCATCCACAATTAATCCAAAAACCCTCAAGGTCATTTATCGTGGGAATGAAGTACCTGTATATGTTGCAGGTGAATCAAACGAAGTTTTTGAACCGGGTGAATTCCTTGATGTATATTGTACACGGAATTACGGCGGAGTTGAAAATTACTACAATCTTGCGGTAATTCAATATACGAAAGATGAATATTACAACCTGTACTCTGATACAAACGTGTATTGGATAAGTTGGGGCGGCGCTAATGGACGTCGGTTTGATGAATCACCGTTAAGCGCTAACGTCCCTTATGAGTTTAGTTATTTCGAGAAATATTTTCATGCTGAAAATGATGTTGTTTATTCGCTTGGTGAAAAAAATTCATCAACTGATTACAGAAACTTCAGCAACGAACTTGTAATTGGCGAAGGTTGGTACTGGAGAGAAATGCAGAGAAATGCATACGTTGCCGATACGTTTTCACTGCAAGGTATAAATCCACAGGTGCAGAATTTTAAAATAAAACTGTTTGCATACCCTAACTCGGCATCTACTTCAATTGCTTATGAACACTGGCTAATCGCAAAAGTTAACGGTGTAATTACCGATACAATTAAATCGGATAACTATAATAAACTTGATACCACTCTTTTATTTCCAACATCACTACTCAATCCCAATTCAGTAAACATAATTAATTTCACGTATTCCGGACCAACCGGCTTTAACGGGAGATTATACTTTGATTTTTTCAGGACAATTGTTCCCGCAAATTTTGAATTTGAGAATGGAAGTATAACATTTGAATCTCAAAATCAGGATTCTGCATCAAGAATTTTCAACATAAGTGGTTACAATTCAGGAGCAGAACTTAATATTTACGATATAAAAAATTCCATCAGGATTACCAATTTTACTCAAAACGGAAATTCGATCACCTTTAGTGGCAAAGGAAACGGTAAATTTTTAATTGAGAACAAAACCATTTCGAGAAAACCGTTCCGGATTGAGCAAAAAGTATTACCCGACTTAATTTCAACCACCAACGGAGCAGATTTCATTGTTGTCTATCCGGATTTATTTAGCTCACAAGCGGAGCAATTGAGGTTACACCGTGAAACGTTTAGCGGGTTGAGATCGGTCAAAGTTAAGATTTCGGATATTTACGATATTTTTAATTTCGGGTTAGAAGATCCGGCTGCATTGCGCAATTTTATGTCTTATGTATATTCAAACTGGCAGGCGCCGAAGGTTAAATACCTCTGCTTATTTGGTCGCGGTTCGGTTGATCCAAAGATGAATCTTGCAACTTCACAATATTACAGGAACCATGTTCCGGTTTGGGGCAATCCGGTAACTGATAATTATTTTGTAAACTTTACAACGAGTACATTTGCTTTCGTACCGAAAGTTGCTGTTGGTAGAATTCCGGTTTACACTGTTCAGGAAGCTCAGGAAGTTACTGATAAGATCATTGCGTACGATTTACAACCCAATGACAGATGGAACAAGAATCACACGTTCATTACCGGTGGATTCAACCATGCCGAACAACTTCAGTTTGCAAGTCAATCAGACGCTCACATTTCAAATTACATTACGTCAAAACCTGTCAGAGGTGTTCCGGTAAGGATTTACAGAAATGATTCTACCGGTCAGGTTTCATTTAACTTTCAGGATTCAATTCTTAAAGTAATTGATGCAGGTACACTTCTGGTAAATTATATCGGTCACGCTGCAACTTCATTCTGGGATAACGGAATTGAGGATCCGTCAATTGTGAACAACATAGACAAGCTTTCGTTCATAATGAGTTTCACATGTTTCACCGGAAAATTTGCAGAAGGAAATGAGAGGGCATTCGGGGAAAAGTTTTTACTCTTACCGGATAAAGGGGCAATTGGCTTTATTGGTTCAACCGGATGGAGTTTTGTTATTTCCGGTAACACTATGAACGGAAATGTTTTCAGAGCATACAGTTACGACAATTTAAGATCGTTTGGTGATTTAATGAAACGAGCTGCTGAATACATGGTTCAGGATACCGCAAGTTTTTCTTCAAGGAATATGATAAACTGTTACGGTTTGACCGGCGATCCGGCACAGGAATTAAAACTTCCAAATCATCCCGAACTTGCATTGCTTCCAAATGATTATTCCCTCTCTAAACAATATCCGTCACTTGCGGAAGATGTAACCATGAATGTTACATCGTATAACTTTGGAAATGAGGCGGACTCGGTTAAGATAAATTTCAAACTCAAACGTAATGGTTCTGTAAAAAACGAATACGATACAATTTTTTATAATTTGGGATTTACCGATACGATTCCTTATGAATTTGTAATGGATACACTTGGTGTTTATACAATTGACGTAACAATTGATCCCGATAACTGGTATTCCAGGGATGACCCGAATAACAATAAAATTATAGTATCGGTACCACTCAGAAATGTATCTTATGTTCCGTTAAAGCCGGTTGATAATCAGGTCTTCGGAAAAAAGTCTATTAAGGTTACAGGTCTTAATCCCGCGGTTGATCACAACAATAGTGATGTAACAGTTATTGTGCAGATTGATACAACAGTTAATTTCAATTCTTCATTTAGGCTTACTTATTTCGACAATGAAATTTCAGGCGTTGCAACATCGTTCAATGTAAATATTCCCCTGGCAGATACCGGAATCGTTTATTACTGGCGAACCAACGCAATTGTCAATGGTGATAGTTCAGGCTGGTCAGAGATAAGGAGATTTACTTATAATCCGGAGTTTGATGCGTTAACATTCGGGTCAAAAGTGATTAATGCGGAAGATTCAGATTCAGGTTCAATAACCGTTTTAAAAAATCTGGGCGGACAATTTGACAGCCATGAACTGAATGGTGTGGAATATAACAACAGCCTCAGTGGTTTAACCTTACAAACTTTTAACGGAAATATTTTAGCCAGATCACACGGCGCAAATGCGTTTGATGCCTCATATTTCAAGGTGAACAATTCGGAATTCTTTCTTATAAATGACGAATATATGGGATATAATTTCGTTAAATTGCGAAAAATAGACGGTAAGATTCTTGAGGTAAAGAATTTTAAAATGACTTCCGGAACATCTTCTGATTCGATAGTGAATTTTCTTAACACTTTTAATAGTAATAATATTCTCATTGTTGTAAAGGGATATCCTGCAAATCAAAATTTACTTCAACAGAATGCAAGGGACAAAATTAGGCAATTTGGCAGTAACTACGCAGATTCAGTAAATAATTTTCTTGATAAATGGAGTTTCATAAGTATTCCAGATAGCAACGGGGGTTTCGAAACGGCTGAAGCATTTTTCCGGTATGATGGTAATTGGGTTCCGGCAGAGTGTGAAATTGAAACAATGTTTACAGTAACTACGGGAAAAGTTTCACAGGTTTTCGGGACTGCGGATAGTTGGACGCTCCTTAGTTGGCAATATGATATTGTTAGCTCTTCAAACTCTTTTGTCGTTAATATTTTCGGTATTAGAGAAGATGGAAACGAAGAACTTTTATTTGGTGAAATCACAAATCAAACAGAAATAGATTTAACCGGTGTAAATTCGTTTACGTACCCACAACTGAAAATGTCAGTTACTATGTCAATGGATACCATAAATCCAGTCGGGTCGCCGGTTTTGCGAAATATTAAAATGAAGTATTTACCACCGGGTGAACTTATACCTGATCAGAATTCAATTACGCTTTCCTCCGATAGAATTTTATACGGTGATACGGTGAGAGTTAGCCTCAATATTTATAACGAGGGTTATAATGCTGTGAACGGGATTTTAAACAGATATAGTTTCATTTCTTCAAACGGTAGCGAAATTAAAATATTTGATACTCTCCAGGCTACACTGCAACCCGGGGATTCGATTAGTTCTACAGTATTGTTTGATTCTGAAGAGTTCAATAGTGCGGTTTCAAATCCGGGTTTGGTCAATGTTGTCTTTGAATCAAAACCATTGAACAATCAAAATCAGCTCGTAGAGTTCAATGATTATGCGTTTACGCAAATTTTAATATCACCGGATTCGATAAGTCCGCAACTTGATATTACATTTGATGGTGCAAAGGTAATTAACGGAGACTTCATTGCAGTGAAGCCCGATATTCAGATAATTTTTAGTGATGACGGAGTTGAAGAAATCAACCCGGGAGATACATTGCTCGTGAGGATAAAATTAAATAATCAGCCTGTTCCTTATTTCATCGGGACAAATCCAAATCCCGAAATTACGTTTGAGGTACTTGATAACATTGTCAGACCGAGGTTGAAGATAAACTTTAAACCTGAACTTGGCGGTGGTACGAACAGATTTGAATTTATTACCAGAGATCAAACGGGAAATATAGGTGACAGTGTTTCCCTGAGATTAACTGTGGATGCAGGATTGGGTATAAAAGACCTTCTGAATTATCCAAACCCGATGAAAGATAAAACCGTATTTGCATTTAAACTGTCCGGTGCTGAAACTCCCGGTAGTTGCAAGATAAATATCTATACAGTTGCTGGTCGGTTGGTGAAGGTGATTGAATCATCGGCACATATCGGATATAATGAAATTGAATGGGATGGCAGGGATAATGACGGCGACTTGATGGCGAACGGTGTATATTTCTATCGGATGATAATTGAAGGGCAGGGCGATAAGGAGGGTTCAACTCAACGGCTTGTGATTCTGAGGTAATTTTAATACGGTAGATACATTTCGCGATATCAATTTAATTTAGAGTATTGATATTTTTCAAAAAACCTAAAAGAGAGAACAGAAACCCATACGTCGGATGAGTTTCTGTTTTTTTATCTACAATGTAAAACGCTATTTGATTACTACCATTTTTTTGAACTGTGAAAACTTGTTAGTCCTGATTCCATAGAAGTAAGTACCGCTGGGGAGTTTTGAAGCATCGTAAATAATTTCAAATTGTCCTGCAGATTTCTTTCCGAGATTGATTTCAGCAATTATACTTCCCTTCAAGTCGAAAACGTAAAATGTTACATCTTGTGAAACTGGTAGGCTAAAATTAATTCTTGTAATCGGGTTGAACGGATTAGGGAAATTATTTCCCAGAGAAAAATCATTCGGTGTTGTACCGTTGGTCTGATTTACATTTACATTACAAATTGTTGCTACTGTAAATGCATTCTGAAGGAAATATGAATTATTGAATTGATCGAGAACGTCCATATCCCGGAGCCCTAAAGCTGCTGATGGTGAGATATTTAAATCTGCCGTTAAAACAGAATCATTAACAATTTGTACATTAAACGCAGATAGCCCTTCACCCGAAAAAACGACCACATAATATGATGAAAGCGTCCACTCAGTTCCTGATCCGGTGATTGTTAAGCCATAAGAGTTTCCCGGAATTCCGCAATTCGGATCTACACCTGTAACAATTTGTGATTGTAGCGAAGTATGGTAGAGGCAAAATATTATAAGAGCTGACACGAAATTTCTAATCATCAAAAATACTTTTTAGTTTTAAGTAATTATCATAATTTGACGCTTCTGAAACAAGTTCATTTTTATTGGATATCCTGAAAAAAACTTCCTTTGCTTTTAGTATCTCACCGGAGTTGTAATATAAAAGCATCAGATTAATTTGCGGTTCAATGTAGTTTCTGAACGTATTCATAATTTTATCAAATTCCACGATCGCAACCTGTTTCTCCCCGAGCATAAAATTAATCGTCCCAATGTTATTCCAAATAGGTGCGTAGTATGGTTGTATCTTCCGGGCACGTATAGCGATATTTAGCGCTGATTGAAGATCGCCTTTTGCAATCAGCCGTGATGTCTGATAGTGTCCGGGTGGGATTTGATTTGGATCAACCGGATAAACGGACTCAAAAATCCTATTGAAATAAATTGAACTTAAATTTGAATCTCTGGTTGTTAAAGCTTTCAGGTAATTCTGTTCCGAATAAAATCTACCGGAATTAATTATAATTGAAAAAAGTGCGAGTATAATCAAAATCAACGTGGAATATACTTTCGGTAAGACTTTCTTAACTCGAAACTGACTAATCAACCTGCCGGCAATAAATGAGAACAAAATCATAAATGCGAGATTCATATAAGCAAAACTTACCGACATGATAATGATACTACCGGCAAAGACGGAAATCAAAACGAAATTGAAAAAAGTAAATTTAACGTCTCTCCGGATTTTAATTACAAAAACAAATATTGCTAATGCAATCAAGGTTAATCCTGTTATTCCCGAATCATTTGCGATGTGTAGAAAAACACTGTGAGGGTTAATATCATTATTATTTCTAAGGTAATCATCATTGGACATATACAGGTTATACTTCCTGAAATTCGAATAAAATGAACCGGGTCCTGTTCCAATTACCGGATGATCAATCAATATTTCTGATACACTTTTAAAGTAATGAATTCTGCCGATGCCCGGACCATCCGACAAATCAAATGTTTTGATAATTGAATCGCCAAGATTTTCACGTTCAGAATCAGTGTACAATGCAGAGGTATAGACTATAAAAATTATTCCGATCAGGCAAAGTACAACATAAGAAAAACTGAACCTCACCTTGAGTTCAGTTCTGAAAGTAGTTATGGACACGGATAAAATTAAAAGACACAGGATAAAACAAACCAACATTGCACTTCTCGTCCGCAACGTAATCAGATAGGAAAGACAAATAAAGAAAGACAAAGTATAAACATATTTCCATTTATTAGCAGTTGTCAGAAGTTTAAAGAATATTAATGGTATTGCAAGAGAGAGGAATTCAGCTGCACTATTCCTCAGGTTTAATGTTGAACCTAATCTAAGCGTTTCTCTAAAATCAAATATGTCGGGTTTTACAATTTGTAACAAACCAATCACACTGAATATTAACGTGACCACGGAAGCACAATTTATTAAACTTTCTTGAAGTCGGTTTCCAGTATCTTGATTAAACGAGAAAATAAAAACCATAACCGTAATTGTTGCTATCAGGGAAATATACGGTTGGATTTGAAATGAGTAGCCGTTAATTAACCCGGATAAAATCAGGATACCGGAAAATAAAACCGGTAAATATACAGCCATTATCGGAATTTGAACTTCAAAACTTTTTTCTTTGTAGTATAGGATTGCTATAAAAAGTATTATAACGGAGAGCAGTAAAGCATGTAAAATATTAATATCAATTATTCGATTTGTATATATGAGCGGAACTAAAAATAGGGATAGGTAAAAGTATTTAATTGAATTCATTAATTCCTGATATTAAATTGATCATTAAAAGTGACGATATAGATTAACATCAGCTACAATCACAGTAAAAAATATGAAAATTATGAAAATCGTTCTCACGGTTGTTTCGTTGTTTCTGTTTGTAAACAATGCTTACTCACAACTGATAGAATTACCGGTGGACAATCCAAACCTGCTTAAACTATATGTAATAAACAATGGAATGTATCGGCTCACGAAATCAGATTTCGTATCAGCCGGTATAAACACAGCCACAATTGACCCCAGAACTATAAGGTTAATTAATAAAGGTATCGAATTACCCGTACATTTCGAAGGTGAAAGCGATGGTACATTTGACGATACTGATTTTATGGATTTTTTCGGAGAGCGAAATTATGGTGGTGTACTAACATATTACAATGGATTATTTGATGTAAAATACACGAAGGATCAATATCTGAATTATTACACCGATACGAATATTTACTGGGTAACATGGGGAGGAGTTCACGGACTAAGATACAAAACTTCACCGCTTGGCTCATCTTCAGAGTACGAATTTTCCTATCACTACGACAACGTACATTTTGAATTTGACAATTTATATTCGCTTGGGGAAAACTTATCAAACACTGATTACCGCTATTTTATTAATGATCTGTTACAGGGCGAAGGGTGGTTTTGGAAAAAGTTTCTGTTCAATAATACTCTGACACATTCATACACATTCCCCGATATTATTCAGGATACCGCGGTTCCCGTGTACATGAACATTTGGGCATATCCGGGCAATCAGACCCATTCAATAACAAATGAGCACGCATTCGCATTTTTAGTTAATGGCACTCCGGTTGATACGGTATATTCGAACAACCTCGATATTATGGATGATACTATTAGTTTTAATTCTTCACTCTTATTAAGCGGCGGTAATGATTTTTTCTTCCGGTACAGACCATCGGTGAATTTTACTTCCGGATTTATGTATTTTGATTACTTTGAAATAAGGTATCCGCGAAATTTCAGGTTTAATTCAAATGGTCTTTCATTTGTAACGCAGTCACAACCTAACGATACTGCTTCAAAAATCTTTCGTATTTCCGGATACAACGGTACTAACGAGATAAATATATATGATGTAAAAAATGGTTACAGGATTAACAACATTTCGCAAAGCGGTGATACGTTAATCTTTGTAGGAAAAGGAAATGGTAAATTTGAGGTTATAAACAAAGAGATATCGCAAAAGCCGATGCGAATGAAACAACGGACACTGCCGGATCTCCAAACCTCGTCAAACGGTGCAGATTATCTTTTGATATACAATAAAAAAATGACGTTACCGGCAGAACAACTGAGATTACATCGTGAGACATTCGACGGATACCGTTCGGTTAAAACTGAAGTTGAAGATATCTATGATGTTTTTAATTACGGTTTGGAAGACCCTGCAGCATTGAGAAGTTTCATTCAGACTGTGTATGATAACTGGGCACCGCCGAAAGTTCAATTTGTCTGTCTCTTCGGAAGGGGATCGTTAGATCCGAAACGAAATTTACCCACAAGTAATTATTACGAAAACCTTGTCCCTGTTTACGGTAATCCAACTACAGACGGATATTTTGTAAATTTCACTGAAGGTACACTTTCTTATGTTCAGAAAATTTCAGTTGGTCGCATTCCCGTTTATACTCCTGAGGAAGCTCAGATTTTAGTTGATAAAATAATAGAACACGACACGAGGGAGATTGAAGAATGGGACAAACAGTTTGGATTTGTTACCGGCGGTTTTTCGAGGGCGGAACAAGACCAGTTTGCAAGTCAATCTAACAATTTTATTAACAGCTGGATTGTATCAAATCCGTTGAAAGGCGAAGCTTTCAGAATTTATCGTATTGATTCAGCGGGTTACCAGACGTTTAATTACAGTGATTCAATTTTAAATACTTTTAAGCAAGGAGCTGCGATAGTTAATTATGTAGGTCACGCGGCAACAAATTTCTGGGATAACGGAATTGAAGAGCCTTCAATCCTTACCAATTACTACACTAAAAATGTTGTCTTCAGTTTTACATGTTTCACCGGAAAAAATTCTGAGCCTGAACTGCGGAGTTTTTGTGAAAAATTTCTTTTGCTACCGGATCGGGGAGCTGTCGGTTTCGTTGGTTCGACCGGGTGGAGTTTTGTAATATCCGGAAATAACTTCAACAATTATATGTTCAGAGCAATTTCCGAAAATAATCTAAGGGCATTAGGTGATATTGTTAGAAAAGCCGGCGATTATATGAAAGGTGATACTTCAAGTTTCTCGGTTAGGAACATGATTAATTGTTATAATTTAATCGGTGATCCGGGGATGAAACTTAAATCTCCTGCTCATCCTGAATTCGTAATAAATGAAAACTCATGGGAACTCTCCAATCCATACCCCGTGCTTAAAGATACTTTTCAGGTAACAATTAATCCGGTTAACCTCGGCGTTTTTGCTGATTCATGTAAATTGAAATTTACCCTCAGAAAAAACGGAGTTCCGGTTAAAACCAGAGATTCGGTTATATATGCTTTCGGGTTCAGAGCATCTGTTTCAACCCCGTTTGTAATTGATACCATGGCTCATTATACAATGCAAATACAGGTTGATCCTGATAATTGGAATACTTCAGAAGACCCGGACAATAATTCGGTTGAATTTCCAATTCAGTTGATGAACTATTCATACATTCCGCTTAAACCCCTCGATAACGAAATTGTAAGACAGGATAGTATTGAGTTTGTTGGGATAAATCCCATACTTGATACAAACTCAAAAAGCTCGAGAGTTATTTTACAACTCGATACGACTCAATTATTTTCATCCCCGCTGAAACAAACTTATTTCCACGATGGAATTACGATGGTTTCAACAAAATTTAATGTGAAACTTCCGATTCCCGATAGTAACATTGTTTATTACTGGAGATTGAATTCAATAATTGATGGTGATAGTTCAGGCTGGTCGGAAATCAGGCGGATACGTTACAATCCAAATCTTATCCCAAAACTTGATTATAAAAAGATTTCGGAAAGTTTAACCAAAGATAGGAAATTATCATTTGCACATAGATCACAGGATAGTATAGTTCACATCAAACGTTCTGAGTCAGGAAATTTTTATCAATCTGAATTATATGGATTGAGTTATAATGATTCACTCAACGGTCTTATATTGTCAGAGTTTCAGGGTAATATATTTGCCAGGAGTTTTGGTGGAAATTATTGGGATGCAAGTTACTTTATAGTTAACGATAAAGAGTTTTACCTTATAGATCCAAGATTTTGGGGATATAACTTTGCAAAAGTAAGAAAGGCTGACGGAAAAATAATCGAAGTCAAAAATTTTTCAATAACAGGAGAAGCATCAAATGACTCGATTGTCAATTATCTGAATACATTTGGACCGTCACATATTCTTATAACTGTAAAAAGTTACCCCATTACTCTGGATATTATTGGTGAAACCGCAAAGGTAAAGCTCCGACAAATGGGAAGTACGATGGTAGATAATATTATAAACAGATTCGATAAATGGTGTATGATAAGTATTCCGAACGATACCGGCGGATATACGGTTTCAGAGCAATACAGCAGTCAAACTACTCAAGGATGGGTTCCTGCTGAGACAACATCCACTCTTACTCAAAAGTCAATCAACGGGTATGTTAACGGAGATTACGGACCGGCTGAAAGGTGGGGATATTTGTCGTGGGAAAAATCCACCTCAAATCAGGAGAAAGTATTATTTGATGTGATTGGTATTGAAAAATCCGGCGAACGGGATACCTTGTTCACTGATCTTGTTAACAACACAGGTGTTGATCTTTCTGGAATAGACGCAAGAGACTACCCACATATTAGTCTAATTGGAAAGGTTTTGGGTGATACAAGTATATTGAATACTTTACCGGTGCTGAAGTCAATAAACCTGACTTTTCAACCTGCACCGGAATTCATAATTAATACTTATAAATGGGTAGGAGGTGACACAATATTTCAATACGGCGATTACACCACGAAGGTAAATATTGCGTTTGAAAATCTTGGCTACTCGAATATGTCCGGCGCAGAATTCAGATGGAGTACTACTATCAGAGACGAGCATATTAATCTTAACGCCGATACTGTGAATTTTGTTATCGGGAGAGATTCAATTTATAAGGCGAACATAAAATTTAAATTGTACTTTGAGGAAATCGGACCAATTATTCCGGATTACCTGCCTATTACTCTTACGGTAGTGCCGTTGAATAACCAGAATGAATTTTATACCTATAATAACATATTGTACAGGAATGTAAAAATCAAAAATGAAGAACCGCCGGAAGTGCTGACAGTAAAAATTGACGGTCGTGAGTTGCATAACGGCGATAAGGTTAATATGGGTTCAGAGGTCTATTCGCTCCTGAAAGATATTAAACAAATTCCAGATACCTCATTGATACGGGTTTTTCTAAATGGAAATTATCAACCGTATTATAACGGCAGTACTTTAAGCAGCAGTGTTAGCAGTCTCGACCTCACTAATTCCGCTAATGAATTTTCATTTGAAATGAAACCTGATTTTGAACCCGGTGAGAATACTCTGACTTTCCATTACAGAAATAGCCTGCATAGTCAGTACGATACACTTGCGTTTACGGTAATAGCCGATAATGAATTCAGGGTTGAGAATTTATTTAATTACCCGAATCCAATGCGAACGGAGACAAAATTTATGTTCGATTTGAACGGTGCAAGTGAGGTTTCATCTGCTGTAATAAAGATTTACACCGTGACGGGGCGACAGATTAAAACAATAGAAATTTTTAATCCCGTAAACGGTTTGAACGAAACCGAATGGGATGGGCGGGACGATGATGGTGATTTAATTGCAAATGGAACTTATTTGTACAGGCTTTTAATATATGGTGAGAAAAATGTCGAACTCCCAATTCAAAAACTTGTTGTGCTGAAGTAAGAGTTCAACGAATCCGATGAATTATAGCCGGGTTTGGTTATCCGGCTTTTGTTTTTTAAAAACATAAATTGAAATTCATTTTTTAACCACCTCAATATATTTATATTGAATCCCTAATAAATCAGAAATTTTTATGGCAACCAAAAAAGATTATCTAAGAGAGGAAATAAGACATATAGATATAAAAAGTCTTGATGTCAGTCACCTGATAGATGCGTACCGGGATATGGCGTTCTCAGCCCGCGACCTTGCCCGCGCTGCTGATTATTACAACATGATGCTCGAAGATAAAAATTGCTCCGTTATGTTATGCCTTGCAGGATCATTGTTCTCAGCAGGCTTGAAAGATGTTGTGGTTGATATGATCAGAAATAATATGGTAGATGTAATAATTTCAACCGGCGCAATTATGGTTGATCAGGATTTTTTTGAGGGGCTTGGATTTAAACATTATAAAGGAACGAAATTTGTTGATGACAATGAACTTCGCGAACTGATGATTGACAGAATTTACGATACGTTCATTGACGAGGAGAATCTCAGAGATTGCGACATGACAATTGCAAATATTTGTGAATCACTTGAAAAGCGACCGTACTCATCTCGGGAGTTCATCTGGCACATGGGCAAATATCTGTCAGAGTTTGGAAAAAATCCGAACTCTGTAGTTCTCGCAGCTTATGAGAATAATGTCCCAATATTCGTACCCGCATTTTCAGACTGTTCTGCTGGTTTCGGATTTGTACATCACCAATACCATAATCCGGATAAACATGTTTCTCTTGATTCCGCAAGGGATTTCCTTGAGTTAACCCAAATAAAACTTCACACCAACGAATCCGGTTTGTATATGGTTGGTGGCGGTGTTCCAAAAAACTTTACACAGGATGTTGTAGTAGCGGCAGATATCTTGGAGAAAGAAGTACCAATGCATAAGTACGCAATTCAGATTACTGTGGCGGACGAAAGGGACGGGGCGTTATCTGGATCAACATTGAAGGAAGCAAGCTCTTGGGGTAAAGTGGATATGACTTATGAACAAATGGTTTACTGTGAAGCAACAATCGCGATGCCGATAATTTCAGCTTTTGCATATCAGACCGGACACTGGAAAAACCGCGAAAAACGGGAATTCCATAAATTGTTTCAAAAGGAGAAAGTTGAACTCTGAAACTTTTTAGCAATGTAAACTTATAATCAATATTGTGCAAAAAATTACGCAACCTTTTTTAATTTCTTCAAAATTATTTATATTATTCAAAACAAAATAAACTTATGACAGACTTATTTGGTAAACTTGATCAGATTAAATCAAAGGAAAGTTTCTTTGAAAAAATCAAACGTTGGATTCCGGGTTACGATGGATATGTTAACAGAGACAACGCCCGGGAAATTGATACATTGCTCAGAAACAAATTAGCCTCCATGCTTGAACAAAATAAGACGAAAATCAAAAATGTTAATTTAAACCTTTCAAGGAACGGAAAACTTTTCGAATCGCAGGATTTAGATAAACTGGACAAGAAGAACGAAAATTGTATAGCGAGGTTTAAATCGGCTTCGCGCGGTTACAGTGGTGCTTTTGATATTGTGAAAATAAAAGAAGAACAGCTGAACCTTTTGTATAATTTTGATAACACCTTACTGACAGAGGTTGAGACGATCAACTCATTTTTTGATAAACTGGAAACTGATAGCAATTCAGGGGTTGATATAACCGCATCCGTTAAAATCGTTTCCGATGCTTTGGATAACCTTATCCAGAAATTTGATGAACGTGAAAACCTTCTGAAAACTGTGTAATCTTTTGTCGCTAAGTAATATCCGGTATAAAAAATTAATTCACCTGAAATTTTTTAAACATTTAAATAAATACAATGGCACTAATAGATGTAATAAAATTTTTTGATGAATCAGGGAAAGCGCTGGTTCATCGTGAACCGCAAAACGGCTCAGATTCATACAGGCTCGGAACTCAACTGATTGTACAAGATGCACAGAGCGCAGTTTTTTATCGTGACGGGAAAGCACTTGACGTTTTCGGCCCGGGGAGGCACACCCTAACGACAGAGAATATACCGTTTCTCACGAAGTTAATCAGTTTACCTTTCGGTGGCACTTCGCCTTTTCAGGCGCAGGTTTACTTTGTCGGGATGCAAAAATATATTGATCTCAAATGGGGCACAAAATCGCCGATAAATTTCCGTGATTCTGAATTGACGTTTGTTCAACTCCGCGCTTCAGGGAAGTTTTCAATGCGGGTAAAAGATCCAAAGCAATTCATTCAGGAAATTGTTGGTACACAGGGTCTTTTCACGACAAATGAAATTGAAGATTACCTTCGTGACGCAATTGTATCGAGGCTAAATACCGTTCTTGGACAAAACCTGAAAACCATTTTTGATTTAGGGCAGTTCTACCCGCAAATTGAACAAGGCGTAAAAGCTGAAGTTACAGATTTTTTCAATTCAATGGGAATCGAACTCACCGATTTCATAGTTGTTGGAATCGTGCCACCCGAAGAAGTTCAGGAAAAAATCAACGAGAGAAGCTCGATGGGCGCAATTGGTAATCTTGACGCGTACATGAAATTTAAAACAGCCGGGGCCATTGAGAAAGCAGCAGAGAATGAAGCAGGCGGACTTGCGGGTGCAGGTGCTGGTCTTGGAGCCGGTATGATGATGGCTAATATGATGGGACAACAATTTCAACAACAGCAGCAACAACCACAACAACAAGGTCAACCACAGACAGGCGGTCAGGCTCCGGAACAGAAACTCTCCATGGATGAAGTTATGAGCGCGATTGAGAAACTTGGAAAAATGAAGGAAAGCGGTTTGATAACTCAGGAAGAATTTGATGCAAAGAAAAAAGAGTTATTAGCAAAAATCTGATTAAGTCAGAAATTTTGAATTCAAAAAAACGGGATTTTAAAAAGTCCCGCTTTGATTTCTTAAATTCATGCAACAATAGGCAGGCCTAAATATCAACGGTGTTTATATTTCATAACTTTGTATAGATATTAACTGATTGATGTCCTAAATCTTCTTCTGGAGTTGCGGCAAATCAATAAGAAATTACTTGTACTGATAAATTCATTTCTTTACTTATATTGAAATAACTTCATAATGCAGGCATTACAAACCAATACGATAATTTGTCCTCAATGTGGAGGAGAAAATAAACTTAAACCGGATGAAAAATTCATTGAATGTGAGTTTTGTGGTTCGGCTGTTTATGTTGATAAGAGCCGGGTAGTCAATCACTATGTTGTAAACTCAAACTTCAATCAGGATCAGGCGGTTGGTAATGTAAAAAGATGGATGGCAGGAAACTTCCACGTAAAAGATCTTGATAAAAACGCTGTCATTTCCAAAGTTGACTTTTATTATTTTCCGTTATGGTATTTCAAACTCAACGAAAGCGGAACTGATAAGATCATGCTTCAACCGGCGAGTTCAACCCCGATTTCAGAGATTAAGTCTATTAACATTCCCGCTGGAAACCTCGTGCCATTTCAGGTTAAAAATTTCGATGTTTCTCAATTCGTCCAACCGGATGTATATTTTGAATCAGCCAAGAATTGGTTACAACAGTCCGGCGCAAATATTGAAAATATTACTGAAAGCAACTTAGTTCATATCCCTTTTTACCATGTCCATTACAGTTTTAAGGCGCAACATTACTCGTGTCTGGTTGAAGCCTCATCTGGAAAAGTTTACGCTAATCTTTGGCCGGTGAAAAGTGAAGCGCCATACAGGATCCTTTTTGCAGTTAGTCTGTTCGTATTTTTTCTGACAACTATAATCTCGTATGTACTTTCTGTGGTTGTATCAGAGTCAGATGGACAGATATTTATTTTTGCAGAGATAATAAAAATTCCGGCGTATCTGATTGCATCCATACCGTTGGTTGGTGCAGCTTATTTAATCGCAAAAAAAGTTTAATATGCAGGAAACAATTGCTGAAAATCAATTAGCTCAGAAACAAGCTATTGAATTAAAAAAAGAAAAAATTGTACGTGGGATTACCTGTCCTGCATGTGCGGGAGAACTTGATCTTACAGAAGGTGTTGAAACGTTTAATTGTAAATACTGCGGCTCTCTCTTGACAACCGAAGGTGATAAAGGAACACTTAAGTATTACGTTCCGCGAACTATCTCCCGAGAAGAAGCTATCAATAGAACGTACAGGTGGCTCGACAAAGGATTGTCCAAAGCCAGAGGGCTTGAAAAAAAATCTAAGGTTGAAGACGTTTTCCTAACCTATATCCCTTACTGGCGAATCAAAGCGGACGTTGTTGGATGGATTTTCGGACAGGAAGCCAGAACGAGAAGAGTTGGAAATACTACGCAAACCTACTATGTTGATGTTGAGAAAAAAATTCAAATGCCTTTCGACCAAACTTTTGCTGCCTGCGATATCTCGGAGCTTGGTGTACAACAGGTTAACCTTTCGGGTAACGAATTAATTCCGGTTGAATTTGAACAGTTGCAAAAGGATGGAATGACATTCAATATTATTTCATCAAAAAAAGAAATATCCGAGACAGCACGAAACCAATTTGTTTTAAAAGCAAAAAGTGCTAACCGGGTTGCCTATACAAACTTCGAATATCTTGAGATGGTGCGAGAGTACATCAGCATAGTTTACTACCCTTTATGGGTTATCAGATATAATTTTCAAAACAGAATTTATCAGGTGGTAGTTGATGGCGAGGATGGTTCAATATGTTACGGAAAAGCCCCTGGAAATAATTTGTTCAGAGCAATAGTGGGAATTTTCGGTATTTCACTGGGAATGTATTTTGCGACTTTTTTTGCAGCTTTTGCCTTAGGCGATGGTGACGCATCTTTCGGTGTGTATATTTTAGTTCTCATAATTGGAATTGTTCTAATTAGCTGGGGTTATAAAAAATTCCGCTACGGCAGTGAAATTGAGGAAGGCACCGGAATTGTAAAACAATCCAAACAAAAAAACGATACCCTGCAAAAATATACAGGGATTGATACATCAAATATGGACGCCAATTCATTATTGAAAGGAATTGGAGTGGCATCAATTGCCGGTGGTGTTCTATCTTCAGTATTAAGAAATGTAAAAAGATAATTTCTAATGGCAGATTTTAAAATAAAAGCAGTTAATTGTAAAAATTGCGGAAGCGGACTTGTCGTTGAAGTCAATGATAATATAACATATTGTTCAAGTTGCGGGAGCGGTTTTGAAATTAACAATGGAGATTTAACGCCGATTGAAATTAACTTTGCAGCACCCACAATGAGCGGTAATGGTGAAATAGTCTATAAACCATTCTGGTTCATTAATGCACATATAAACATAATCGAGCGCGATTCCAGCGGAAATTTTTTTAACAATCTATTCGGTTCCGGGAATAATTCAGCCGGAGAACTCAACTTTTATATCCCTGCTTTTTACTGCGATATAAATTCAATGAAAAATATTGCTTCCCAGTTTACCCTCCGAAATCCGGTCGCATCACCTCAGAAATACAACACTAAGTTAACAGGTTTTGTTTATGGGAAATCCGATGCTAAGAAACTTGCCCATTTCATTTTCATATCTTTTGAAGCGGAGAAAAGTGACACGATTAAGAAGTTTAAATACGATATGCAGTTCAGGTCATTTAGTATTCTTGGTATTCCATTTTTCAAACTTCAGAACGGAAGGTTAAAAGACGCATTGCTTGGAATGGAAGTCTGATCATTCCGGTTAAAACGTTTAAAACATAGTCGTGCTTTCTGCGAAAGGGATCTTCGTCTTAAGAAAGAATTTATAGTTTCTATTTATGGAAGGGACTTGATTTTTCGATTAATTAATTTTATATATCTCTTCATTTAACAATTAAATTTATCCTATGAAAAACTATTTCAACGTAGTTGTAACATTAATGCTCTTTGCATTAAGTGTTAATGCAGAGGATATTAAGCCGGTTAAGATAACATCTGGATTTGAGAATGTTCAAAACCCTGATTGGGGTGGCGATGTTTTAATCACTTCTATTGAGCCATTAGGGCCAATCTCAGGAGTGGCACGGTCAAACGGCACAATTTATGTAGCTATTCCGGATACTACAACTGTTCCCGGTATGTGCCTACTGGTCTATAAATCGACAAACTTCGGCGATAACTGGACCCGAATATCATCCGCTATTCAGGGCTCAGCTTTGGTAACAAAAACAAAAATGGTGAAAACAGGTGCAGACTCGATATATTGTGTATTTCTGGCTAATAATACTTTATACTATTGGAATGTTGAGAACAATAGTTTTAACGTTCATCCCACAGATGTAGTCCGTGATTATGATGTTGGAATAACTTCCAGTGCTGTCATGTATGTTACGGTTGATATTGCCACAAGTAATACAATAAGGCGGTATGCGACTATGGACGGTGGAGCGAGTTATTCTCAGTCTGCAACGATTACATCATCTGGTGCCAATCCTCGTGTTAGTCCATCGGCAACAGGAGATACAATAATTGTTAATTATTACGGTCCCATACTTACAGATACTTCGACATCAGTAATCAGGTCTGCAATTTACAGAGAAACTTCACCTGGTACGTTTTCATCGTCAAACTTTGTTAACGTAACACAGGCAGGTCAACCGAAAAGAGAATTTTTTTCCATAACCATTGGCGGGATCGTGATGTTCATATATGTTGAAGGTGTCCCGGGTTCACGGGATATTAAAGGTTACTTAAGCTCTAACGGTGGAGTTTCTTATCCGCAGACATTTGATTTTATGATAACTCCGAATGTTGACGAGTATTGGGCAACCGGGAAAGCAAACACTCATGCACCGGGCGGATTTGACATAGCATATTTTTCCGATAGTACCGGAACTCCGGGTATTACATCGGATAAAATAATTCATCAATCAGCATTAATTACAAGTCCTCTTAGTTTCACATCCGGTACAAGGGTTACTCAGAATTTTCCGCCTGAATATTCCACTGCAGAATATAAACCTGAACTAATAGAGTTTCAAAATTCAACAGGAGATTTGGGAGTTATTTGGGTTGGTGTTGATGGCGCTTCGAAACGGGTTTACTGGAACAGGATGACCCAACTCACGAATATTAAGAACAATTCAAACCAGCTTGCCGAAAAATTTGAGTTGTATCAAAATTATCCTAATCCATTTAATCCGGTTACTACCATAAAATTCAGCATTGTAGAAAATGCTTATGTTTCGTTGAAAGTATATGATATGCTTGGAAAAGAAGTTGCAAATCCTGTTGATCAACAAATGAATTCAGGGGTTTATGAATATCAGTTTGATGCATCAGGTTTATCGAGCGGTGTTTATTATTACAGGTTGCAAGCAGGTGAAAATTCCTTAACCAGGAAAATGACAGTATTGAAGTAATCTAATTCATATATTTTTTATATAAAGGGAGGTGTTTTATAACAGCTCCCTTTTTTTATGTACCACAAAATAAATTTACTCTGAAACAAAGGTGAATTAACTTTATGAAGATATATTGAAATTGGAAAAATCCGGAAACATTATATCAGCAGTTGAAGACAAAAACAGGATATTGCACGCTTTCATTGTAACGTCACTGTTTATAATGGTTCTGTGGTTTGTAAGAGTCTTTGAATTTGTAACAGGTGCTCAACTGTTTTATTTCGGGATTTTCCCGGGTAAAATAACGGGGTTAATCGGGATAATTACGTCACCTGTTATTCACGCAAGCTTTTCTCACCTTATCTCAAATTCAGGGGGACTGTTTTTTTCCATGTTGACTACAATCTATCTTTACCGCCAGTCCGCGTATAAAACAATTTCGATTATCTGGGTTCTCTCGGGAATAATTATCTGGATTTTCGGCAGAGAAGCGTACCACATTGGCGCCAGCGGTGTTGTCTATGGTTTGATGAGTTTTCTTTTCTTCAGCGGGATTTTCCGACGAGATAAACGCTCAATTGCGTTATCTCTGGTTGTTATTTTTTTGTACGGCTCAATGATCTGGGGTCTATTCCCTGTGGACGTGACAATTTCCAATGAAGCACACATAGCGGGCGCAATCATTGGATTAGCGTGTGCATTCGGGTTTCGAAAACTCGACCCTCCCGGGAAATATGAATGGGAACCGACCGAAGAAGTTGATGAAAGTGATCCCGACGAATATGAAATGCATGGTGAAACCAAAATGATGAAATTAAATTCGTATGCCGGAGCTCAAAGATTTTAAAAAAACCTGGAAAACCAATCTGGCTTCTTCAAACTTCCGGTTAAGGTTTTTATTTACTTTTTTGTTACTTGGGATTGTAATCCGTATGCTGACATGGTATCTCGTATATAATGAGCATCGTGAAGGTGTTGTACTGGATGATCCGATTTTAAAAATAATTACAGCAGTTAATCTCAATATTCCGATATTCGCTTTAATTTATGTATCTCTCATTGTTGGACTAATAACTCTGGCATTTACTCCGGAATGGTTACTGATAGCAATTCAGACATATTCTCTTACGGTAATTTTCCGTATTATCTTAATGTACGTAACACCGCTCGATGTACCGCACGGCTCAATTGACCTGGAGGATCCGTTGGTCTTCGTACTTGGCACCGGTGGACTGAAGCTAACCCGCGACCTGTTCTTCTCCGGGCACACCTCAACCTTGTTTATTCTTTCTCTGACTTCGAGAAGTAAAAAACTTAAATATATTTTTTTAATATCTACAATTTTGGTCGGAATTTTTGTCATGTTACAAAAAGTTCATTATTCGGTTGATGTTTTTGTTGCTCCGTTTGTTGCGTACAGTTCATTCAAAATTATTCTATTATTAAACAGGAATAATAAGAATATTCAGATAGTATAACCATTTCAACTTCAATTTCAAGATTGTACATTGATGGATAAAGTGTAGCTTGAGTTCAAAATCTGAAAATAAAGTTGACGCTCGTGATTAATTAATACATACCGAGTCCGGGCAATTGAGATCTCCATTCGATTATTCACAACAATTTGGCGCTTAAATATCTCGTCAGAACAGTGGTTGCAAAAAAATTGTACTTGTCTCTAATTTTTAAATTACGCTTGGCGAATATTAAATGTCAAAGCATATTAAATCAGCACCGTTGATAACAGAAGCTCAAAATGATAATTTGCTCCGAAAAAATTCAAACTGTTATTCAAACCCGGACATAGGCAATATTCAAAACATATCAAATTAAAATAAATTGGTTGAAAAGAGCGGAGCATTAGAATCACTGAAGATTTCCGAGTTTAGAAATTTTATTATCTCCCGCTTGATAATTACCGTAGCATTACAAATGCAATCCGTAATTGTCGGGTGGCAAATTTACGAGATAACAAGAGATCCGCTTTCACTTGGATTAATTGGAATTGCAGAAGCGATACCGGCTATTAGTATTACGTTATATGCCGGACATCTTGTTGATATTTCGGACAGGAAAAAAATATTGGTACGGGCGGTTTATTTTATGATACTTGCAGCGTTAATGCTTTCAGTTATATCATACGATATCATTGAAGAAATTTCCCGATACAAGGTAGTTTCGATTTATTTTGTAATTTTTGTAACAGGTCTCACGCGAGGATTTACAGCGCCATCGTCGTTTGCTTTGATGCCCCAACTGATCCCGGAAAAAATTTTACCTAACGCGATAAGCTGGAACACTTTCGCGTGGCAGACCGGGGCGGTTACAGGTCCGGCAATCGGTGGTTTTACGGTTGCTTACTTCGGGTTTGATGATTCTTATTTACTCATTGCCGGATTATTATTTCTTTCTTCACTGCTAATGTTGACAATTAGTAAGAAGCCTGTGCCGGTTCCGGAAAAAATGGAAACACCATTGCAAAGAGTTAAAGAAGGTATTCGATTTGTATTTAGCAATAAGATCATACTTCATTCCATAAGTCTGGATCTATTCGCTGTGCTGTTTGGCGGTGCTGTTGTATTACTTCCTGTCTTTGCGGGCGAAATACTGGAAGTCGGAGCTGAAGGGCTTGGCATTCTCAGGGCTGCTCCCGCAGTTGGAGCTGTAGTAATGGCGCTCGCTTTAACGAAACTCTCATTTGTTAATCGAAATGCTGGATTTAATTTGATATGGAGCGTTGCGGGATTTGGTGTATCAATTATTGTCTTCGGTCTTTCAGGAAATTTTTACCTCTCTGTGTTTGCTTTGTTCATGAGTGGTTTGTTCGACAGTATCAGCGTTGTAATCAGGTCAACAATTATCCAAACTATGACACCTGAAAATATGAAAGGGAGAGTTTCATCCGTTAACAGTATTTTCATCGGATCTTCTAATGAGATTGGAGCATTTGAATCAGGTGTTGCAGCGAAAATTCTGGGAGTTGTTCCATCGGTCATATTCGGGGGATCAATGACACTTTTGATAACTTTGCTAACAGGCTGGAAAGCACGTAATCTACGGAAGCTTAAGCTATAGGTTTTCATCGCTGGCAATTGAATATTTACCGTTCGCTGATTCCTAAGATTTATAAGTAAATGCAATTGAAATTTTAAATTAAAATTACCTTATTACTGCAATCAAATTTAAATTTTAAAAAATGAATCATACGAAAAAAATTTTTATTGCTTTATTTTTTGCAGCAGTAATATTTTTTGTGCTGATTTTTTCAGAATCAAAAAATGTTAAAAGCGATAACAATTATCTTTCTTTCTATGATGACCATAGTTATCGGGAAGGGGAATTATTGGTTATGCTAAAACCCGGTGTACAACCTGAGGATTTTATCAAAGGATACACTGATATAAATCTTAGGGTTAAAAGGGAAGTGTTTTTAGATTACAATATCTGGTTATTTGAATATGAACCCCAAAGGTCTGCGCCGGTTGATGCTTTGCTGTCAGTAATGGGTAGCAGGGATGTGGCGATTGCACAGTTTAACCACGAAGTAGAATTACGGGAGACAATCCCAAACGACAGTCGGTTTAATGAAATGTGGGCGCTGAAAAACACCGGTCAGACCGGTGGTACACCGGGAGCTGATGTAAAAGCTACTTTTGCTTGGGATGTTACAACAGGTGGTTTAACTTCAACCGGTGATACTATCGTAGTTGCGATGGTTGACGGAGGTTGTCTCTTAACTCACCCGGATCTTGTCGATAATATCTGGCGAAACTGGGGTGAAGTACCCGGTAACGGTATTGATGACGAAGGGAACGGATATGTTGACGATGTAAACGGCTGGAATGCTTACAACAATAGCGGAAATGTACCTTCAAACTCTCACGGAACCCACGTTGCCGGAACAGTTGGGGCAATTGGAAACAATAATACCGGTGTTACTGGTGTAAGTTGGAATGTTAAGGTTATGAACATTGCCGGATCGTCAGGTGACGAATCAACCGTTGTAACTGCTTACGCATACGCGCTTAAGCAGAGAAAGATTTATAACCAAACCAATGGGTCACAGGGCGCTTTTGTTGTGGCTACAAGTTCATCGTTTGGGGTCAATTACGGTAATCCTGCGAATTACCCTATCTGGTGCGCTTTTTATGATTCGTTGGGTGTAAACGGAATTTTAAGCGCTGGCGCTACAATGAACATTAATGCCAATGTTGATATTACCGGAGATATCCCCACTGCTTGTCCAAGTGATTTTATGATTTCAGTAACTAATACCACGAATACTGACGTTAAAAACTCCGGCGCTGCTTACGGACCAACTACAATTGACCTTGGTGCTCCGGGTACAAGTATTTTATCAACTGAATCAAATGGTAGCTATAGTCTTAAGACCGGAACATCAATGGCAACACCACACGTTGCCGGTGCAATTGGGTTACTTTATTCCGCTGCAAGTCCGCTATATATGAACCTTGCAAAAACGCAACCCGATTCAGCCGGGAGACTTTTTAAACATTTGTTGCTTTCAACTGTTGACACACTGGCGTCGCTCCAGGGGCTTCTCGTCTCTGAAGGAAGACTTAACCTTGAAAAGTTTATTAATTCAGTCCGGACAACCTATGTACCGGTACTCCATCCGTTTGCTCTGCAATCACCAGCACCGGGTGTTACTATAACATCTTTCCCGCAATCAACTACACCTGTTACAATTTCATGGGATACTTCTGCAACCGGAGCTACCTATAAATGGATTTTCGGGATGCCGTTACCTTCAAGGTTGATGGAGTTAAGCGCGGGAACTAATTCATTAACACTAACACTTGGTTATATAGATGAGGTTCTTGCAGGATTTGGCGTGCAACCGGGACAATCAGTCTCCGGTCAATGGGATGTATGGGCTTATAGAATGCTTCCTCAAAACGATTCATTGAAATCATCCAACGGTCCGAGAAGCATTACGCTTGAGCGCGGTATCCCCCAGCTTTCGGCTTTCAACCTGAACTCTCCGCCGAACAATACGACAATTACTACATCTGTGTTTAACAACTCACAGGTAAATTTCAACTGGACTAAATCGGGTGATGGTACAACTTACCGTTGGAAGTTCGGTTCACCAAATATCTCAACAGTACTGCTTAATGTTGATGCGGAGTTTGACTCATCGTATTCGTTCGTTAACTCCGGACTTGACGTTATCCTCAGCGGAATTGGACTTGACCCGGGCGATTCAATCGTTGGTCAGTGGGCTGTCTGGGCATACAACGGACTTGACTCGATCAAGTCAGCTCAGACATACAACATTACCTTCAAGCGACAGGATAAAGGTGATTTCCTTGTAATGTACGATTCAACCTCATCCTCTGGCAGAACATCCAGAGATTCGGTTATCAATGTACTGAACCAACTCAATAAAACTTATGACCTGTTCAACCGTGGCGGACAGACCTCTACGGATGCGATGACAATGCGAGGTTATAAGGGTGTAATACTACTCGGACAAGGGACAAGCGTATTGAGCACGAAGCAGAAGGATTCAGTCATCGCATATCTCAACTCAGGTGGAACAACGGTTGCGACAAAATCAAAGCTGATTATATTTTCAGAGGATGTCGGATATCAGTTCGGGCGAAATGGTTCGACTTATCAGGATCTGAACTTTATCAACAATTACCTCGGCTGGGATTATGTAGCCGACAGACCACCGGGCGTATCTCAACAGGGGTTAATAGGTTCGTACATTAACTCCGGGCTTGCCGATAGTACGATAGGCTCATGGCCGGATGTGATAAAGAAACACAACCAGCCCGGGACGAACCAGCACGTACTGTACCTGTACAGGCGACACATAAACAATCCTGACAGTGCTCACGCAATCGGGATGTACGAGGAGAAGTGGAACGTAGCTACATTCGGTACGGACGTAAGGTCAATCAGGAACGCTAACGGCGGTGC
>WBZO01000234.1_pt1 | contig 135678 bp, 117 predicted proteins | sample 5204261 | NCBI WGS metagenome assembly WBZO01 (sample SAMN12412400, study PRJNA552823) | activated sludge metagenome | isolation source: activated sludge from anammox sidestream of wastewater treatment plant... | place: USA: North Carolina | collected 2017-09 | reverse complement strand
CATCGGGGTGCGCTTGCCGTCGGTGCCGTCCTGCCAGCAGTCCCAGTCCGCGACCTCGCCGGCGGCCTCATCCATCCTGTCGCCGACGTCCCAGAGGATCGGGCCGACGTACTTGTTCATCGGCGTCGGCGCGAGGGCTGCGAGCGTGTCTGCGTCGAAGTCGCCGTACGGCGGGCGGAACAGCCAGCGGTCGTTCTTGACGTACGGAGCGATCTTCGCGTCGGTGTCCGCGAGCTCCGCGAGGATCACGTCCGCCGTCGGCCGCGGCTTCCCGTCGTTCACACCGGTCAGCGAGAGGTGATGCTCCGTATGGTTGCCGACGATGTGACCGTCGTCGATCAGCCCCTGGAGGATGGGGCCCGACTGCGCGTCGAAGCGCATGCCGTTCACGAAGAAGGCGGCCTCGATGCCCTCGCCCTTCAGGTAGAGCGAGAGCTCCGCCGTGCGGTCGCCGGGGCCGTCGTCGAAGGTCAGCGCGAGCGTCTTCGGCGGGAGGCTCGACCCGCGGAAGACGCTGGCCGTGAGCGCTTGGCCGCCGGTGCACGTCTTCTCGTCGGCGTTGCTGGACGCTTTGCAGTGAACGAGGGTCACGAGCGCGCTCAGCGCGACGCCCGCGAGCAGAGTCTTTTCTCGCATGACCGGGGCCCACTGCAGGAGCTGCTCCAACGGTCGAGCCGCACATCGCGGTCGCCAACTGGGACAGCCCTCCGCGAATCGGCGCGAAAACGGCCACCCTGCCGCGCATGCGTCGCGGCAAGCCGTGACGAGAGTCGCCACGTGTGTACGTCGGGCCCGTCACGATGCCCACAGGCGGCACCTCGCCGAGCGCGCGGTGTCTCGCGTCGCTACTCGGCGCCGTTCGTCTTCGCGCGCGCAGATGCCTCGGTCTGCGCATCGATGGCAGCCTCGCCACGGTGGTGGACCTTGGCGGGGATGCCGCTCACGACCGCGCCCGGCGGGACGTCGCTGAGAACGACCGAGTTGGCGCCGATGAACGCGCCGCGGCCGATGCGGATCGGGCCGAGCACGCGCGCTCCGCAGCCGATGACGACGTCGTCCTCGATGACCGGGCAGCCGTTGTCTTTCGCCGTGCCGATCGTGTTGTTCCCCATGAACTTCACGCGCGCACCGACCTTCGACGTGCCGCCGATCACGGTTCCGAGCGTGTGCGTGAAGTTGATGCCCTCGCCGAGCTCGATGTCGTTGCCGATCTCGATGCTGTAGAGGACGGTGGTCGCGAGCCTGAGCGCGTGGTTCACGCCGGGGACGTGCCACTTGCGCGCGCTCTCGCGGATCCGGCTCATGAGCAGGACCTTGTATCCGTCCTGCGTGAGAGCGGCCTTCACCGCCTGCTTCAGCGACGGACGCTCTCCCTCTTCGGGCCTCTTCTTCTCCAGCGCGCGTGCGAGCTCGACGGCGTCGGCGACGATGTTCCGGAAGAGACCCATGGCACCATCGTAGCCCATGCTCGCCGGGCGAAGAACCGGCGCTTCGAGCTCAGAGGCCCGACTGACCTCTTGCCCCGGTTCTCGCTGGGGCTGCAATCGCTCGACGACTCAGCGTGCCTTCGCGCGTCAGCGCGTGCGCCGAAGGCGCAGCACGCGGGCAGGTGGCGAGTCGAGCAGGGGGAGCGCAGCTCCCCACGAGCTAAACGCCCGAGCCCTTGATGACGACGCCGAAGGTCTTCGCGAGGATGTGGATGTCGAGCCACGGCGACCAGTTGCGCACGTAGTAGACGTCGATCTGCACGCGCTGCGCGAAGCTCGTCGCGTTGCGATCGGACACCTGCCACATGCCGGTCATCCCCGGAGGTGCGCGGAGGATGATCTTCTCCTGACCGCCCATCTCGGTGAGCTCGCGCTCGATGTACGGGCGCGGACCCACGAGGCTCATGTCGCCGAGGATGACGTTGAGCAGCTGGGGGAACTCGTCGAGCGAGAACTTGCGGAGCACGCGGCCGATCCGGGTGACGCGCGGGTCCTTCTTGAGCTTGTGATAGATCTCGTACTCCGCGCGGAGCGCCGGATCCGCGTCGAGGATGGCCTTCAGGCGCTCCTCGCCGTCGCCGTGCATCGTGCGGAACTTGTACGCCTTGAAGTGCTCGCCGTCCTTACCGAGTCGCTTCTGCGTGTAGAAGATCGGACCCTTGCTGTCGATCTTGATCAGGGCGGCGATCAAGAGGAGGAACGGCAGCACGAAGAGGCTGCCGAGGGACGTGAGCGCGACGTCCATGATGCGCTTGGCGAGGCGCGGGCCGGGGAGGAGCAGCTGCTGCCGGACCTCGACGCCGAGGATGCCGCCGAGGTTCTTCGCCGGTACACCGAGGGTCGCGAAGCCGAAGAGGTCGGGGATGATCAGGAGGTGGCTGAACTTGCCGCCGATGCGCTCGATGATCTGGAGCAGCTTCGGCGAGTCGACGCCGGGCATCGCGACGACCGCGTACGGGATCTTGAGGCGCTGCGCGAGGACGGGCGCGAGCGAGAGGTCGCCGACGATCGGCACGCCGTCGACCTCGGCGAACTTGCCGCGCGGCCACGCCGACGACTCCTTGGGGGCGCGCTTCGGCATGGCGCTGTCGGGGCCCGGCGGCAGATCGGAGTCCAGGGCGTCGCCGCCGACGTCCGTACGCGACTGCCACGAGGTGGGCGGCACCGGGATGTGATCGGAGCTGATCGGCCCGGTGACGTCGTCGACCGTGCTCGGCTCGGTCCCGAAGATGTCGTCGGCGAGCGCCTTGTGCTGCGACTCGCTCATGAAGGTCGCGGCGCTGACGTTCACCGAGTAGACGTCCATCACCTCGTTCGTGAAGCTCGCGCGCAGCGTGCCATGCTTCGAGTGGTCGTCGTCGAGCAGCATCACGGGCTTGAGGCCCGATCGCGGCTGCGCCTTCAGCGTGCGGACGACGAGACGGCCCGTCTTCGCCGCACCGAGCACGCAGACGGGGATGCCCCACCATGGCTGTACGGCGAGCTTGTTTCGCACGACCGATCGGACGATCGGCACGAGGACCAGCGTGGCGATCCACCAGATGCCGCGGACCATCACGCCCCACGCGACGATCGGCAGATCGCCGAGCGTGGAGAGGAGCGACGCGCCGAGGTGGACGAGCGAGGCGGCGAAGACGATGTCGCGGATCTCGTCCGGCGTGCTCTTCGCCATCGGCGAGTAGAGCTCGAGGCCGAGGAAGGTTAGGACGCAGAGCGCGACGGCGGGACCGACGACGAGCCACGACGACCAGTCGACGGCGCCGAGGCGCACCCAGTGCACGGCCGTCGCGAGCAGCGCGGCGAGCAGGAGCGAGAACACGTCCGTCGCGAGCAGGACGAGCACGGTCTGCGTCGGCCGCGTCAGGACCTTGAGGCCGGCGACGTCCTTGTTCTCGCGCGCGGCGGCGGAGACGTCGGTGTCGTAGCCGGTCTTCTTGCGGATCCGGAGCTGCTCGATGAGCGCGCGCGCGATCGCCTCCTCGCTGCACGCGCCGATCGACACGAGGATTCGGCCGATCTGCCCGCCCTTCTCCTCCTGGAGCGCGATGGCCTTGTCGACGTTCTCCTGCGTGACCGAGCCGTTGCGCAGGAGCACCTCGCAGAGGAGGCTGCCCTTCTTCTGGTCCTTGCGGGCGGGCGCCGACGAGCCGAGGAGGCCGCCCTGCGGGATGCGGATGACCGGCGGAACGATTTCTGCCGCACGCGGCGAGGGGGGCGGCTTCTCGGAGGGCGCCCTCGGCTTCACGGCGACGGCGACCTCGCCGGGAGGCGGCACGGATCCGGGCCGTCCGCCGAGGTTCGGCCGCGGCGTGCCCGAGATCGGGGTGATCTTCGGCACGAACCCCGGGGGCGGCGGCGCCGATCCGATCAACGTCTTCGCCGTGGCGATCGCGGCGGCGGTCGCGGCCGGGGTGCCCGACTGCGGGGTTCGCCGGCGCGGGACGATCGGCGGTGGGGAGCTGCTGGTCTTGGTCTCCGGCGCGGGCGTCGGCGGAGCCGGCGGCACGGCGGGCCCCGTCCCGATGAGCGTGACCGCCTTCGTCGGACGCGGCGGCGAGGAGGGCGTTCCCCTCGGCGAGGACGGCATCGTCGGTGGGGGCGCGCTCGGCCCGGCGGCCGCGGGAGGCGGCGGCTTGCTCGCCGCAGGCGGCAGCGGCGGCGGTGCCTTGCTCGGGGAGGCGGCCGATGCTGCGCCCCCGATCCCGTGCTTCGCCGCGAGCTCGCGTGCAGCGATGCTGCTGACCTCTTCGCTCAGGACCGTCGATTCGGAGATGTCCTCCTCCTCCTCGCCGACCTTCGGCAGATCGGATCGGCCGCCGTCTTCAGCGCTCTTCACCGCCGGCAGTATAGACGAGGCGGCGATCCGTCTTCCAGCGGACAACCAGCCAAGATCGCAAGACTTCGCCAACGAGGTGCAGGTGATCGAAGTGGTCCTGGGGCCCCACTCCCCGGAAGCCGCGCACGTGGAGATTGCCCGCGTCTGCGCGATACGAGAGCCGCATCCCGCGTGCGGTCGCGCTCTGGATGTCGTCCTTCGACGCTTCGTCCCGCCCATCCTCCCGCGCCGCGGTGGGGACGTCGATCGCGGTGAGGACCGCGCGGGTCGCCTCGGTCGAGCTCGCGTAGCCCGGCGGCACGATCGCCGAGTGCGTGATCACCATCGCCTTGTCGCCGCGCGCGGCGTCGCGGGCGAAGCGCACGAAGGGATCCAGCATCCGGACGTCGACGTCACCGGCCGAAGTGTATGCAGAATGCAAGCTGTCGAGGAGGACCACCGCATCCGTCATCGCGTAGTAGCGCGGCACGCGGAGGATCTTCGAGATCGAGGCGAACCCCGCGCTCCACGAGACCAGGGCGAGCTTGCGCACCTGCTTGGCGCCGGCGCGCTTCACGACGGCACGCAGCATCTTGTCGAACCGGTTCGGATCGGCGAACGCCTCCGAGTAGGGCGCGGTGCCGACGCCCCATCCGCACGAGACGATCACCGCACGGAGACCGCTCGCCCGGAGCTCGCGATCCGACATCTGACCGGCGTGGAAGTGGAAGACGACGTCGACGCCGCCCTCCTCGTCGAAGAAGCCGTCCTTGGGCGCGAGGTACGCGCAGCCGGCCGGACCGAAGCCCGTCCAGTCGCCCCATGCGATCTCGCTCGGCGCGACCTCGGCCGGGACCGGCGCGGCCACGGGCGGCGGCTCGATGACGGCGGGGGCGACGGCGACCGCGGGCTCCCTCTTCGCGGTGCACGCGACCAGGACGAATGCGGCGACGGCGGCGGCGGCTCGCATCGGCCGCGCATCTAGACACGAGGCCGCGCCCGGTCGGCCTCGCATTCGCGTCTCGCGCGCGATCGGGTGCGAGGGTGTGCCGAAACCGCTATGCTCGAAGCGACTCATGGGCGCCGCCGAGAAGATCCCGCGCGTCTCCTTCGAGCAGTTCCTGCTGCTCCTGGAGATGAGCCACACGAAGCTCGAGTGGCTCGACGGCATCGCTTACGCGATGGCGGGCGGCTCCTTCGAGCATTCGAGGCTCGCGAGCCGGATGGGCGCCGCTTTGACCAACGCGCTCCACGAGAAGCCGTGCGTCGTCCTCCAGAGCGACATGCTGGTCAAGGCCCCCGTGGGAGAGTTTGCAGCCTTTCCGGACCTGAGCGTCGTCTGCGGTGAGCCGACGCTCGTGAAGCACGAGAAGAACCCGGCCCTCACGAATCCCACGGTCGTGATCGAGGTCCTCTCCTCGACGACCGACGCGTACGACCGCGGCGAGAAGTTCGAGCGCTACAAGACGATCCCCTCGCTGCGCGAGTACGTCCTCGTGTCACAGGACGACAAGCGCATCGAGGTGTTCGCCCGGGACCGTGGCTGGGAGCGCACGGTCGCGAGCGCGGGGGAGAGGGCCGTCGTCCCGTCGATCGGCGTGACGCTCGACGTGGACGAGGTCTATTTCAACCCGCTCGGCTGAGGTCAGACGCGGAGGCCCGGCGCCGGGAACTTCGCGCAGAGCTCCTTCACCTCGCCGGCGACCTTCGCGAGGAGCGCCTCGTCCTTCGGCGAGGCGACGACGCGATCGATCCAGTCGGCGAGCATCTTCATCTCGTTCGGGCCCATGCCGCGCGAGGTGATCGCCGGCGTGCCGATGCGGAGGCCGGACGGGTCGAAGGGCTTCCGCGGATCGAACGGCACCGCGTTGTAGTTGGCTACGATGCCCGCCTTGTCGAGCGCCTGCGCCGCGGGCTTGCCGGGGAGGTTCTTGCTCGTGAGATCGACGAGCATGAGGTGGTTGTCGGTGCCGCCGGTGGTGACGCCGAAGCCCTTGTCGAGCAGCGCCTGCGCGAGCACCTTCGCGTTCTCGACGACCTTCTTCGCGTAGTCGGTGAAGGACGGATCGAGCGCTTCCTTCGCCGCGACGGCGATGCCGGCGGTCGTGTGGTTGTGCGGCCCGCCCTGCAGCCCGGGGAACACCGCCTTGTCGATCGCGCTCGCGTGGGCCTTCTTGCAGAAGATCATGCCGCCGCGCGGTCCGCGGAACGTCTTGTGCGTCGTCGAGGTCACGACGTCGGCGATGCCGAACGGCGACGGATGGACGCCGGTGCAGACGAGGCCCGAGATGTGCGCGATGTCCGCGGCGAGGATCGCGCCGACCTCGTCGGCGATCGAGCGGAAGGCGGCGAAGTCGAGCGTGCGCGGATACGCGGTCGTGCCCGCCCAGATCAGCTTCGGCCGGTGCTCCTTCGCGAGCTTCCGCACCTCGTCCATGTCGATGCGATGGTCCTCGCGGCGGACGCCGTACGGGACGCTCTTGAAGTACTTGCCGGTGATCGAGACGGTGTGGCCGTGCGTGAGGTGCCCGCCTGCGGCGAGGTTGAGGCCCATGATCGTGTCGCCGGGCTGGCAGAACGCGAGGTAGACCGCGAGGTTCGCCGGGCTGCCCGAGTACGGCTGCACGTTGACGTGGAGGTCGTCCTCTGCCGCCTTCGAGGTACGGCCGAACAGCTGCTTCAGGCGCGCGATCGCGAGCTCCTCGACCTGATCGACGACCTGCTGGCCCTCGTAGTAACGCTTGTGCGCGTAGCCCTCGGAGTACTTGTTCGTGAGGACCGAGCCGGTCGCCTCCATGACCGCGCGCGAGGCGTAGTTCTCGCTCGCGATGAGCCTCATCGTCTCGTGCTCTCGACGGTTCTCCTCGTCGATCAGCTTCGCGATGTCGGGGTCGACTGCAGCGAGGGGGCGATCGTTCTCGGCCATGGCCCCCGGATACTCCAAAGGCGTGGTAAGGTCCACGCGGCGATGCGGCGTGCGACCCGCCTTCTCATCCTCACCGGCTTCCTCGGCTCGCTCGTTCCTGCCACGGCGCAGGCCGATGCCATCACCGCGACGCCCGCGGAGGGCGATCCGACGCTCCGGTCGGTGCCCTCCGAGCGGCGCGACGGCGTCGTCCTCGGCGCGACGTTCGGCGCGGGGCTCGCCGGGGCCAGCGGGTATCCCAACAACGCGAAGCTGATCGACGATCCGGACTACTACTCGTCGAGCCCTCTCCTGGTCGGCTGGTCGACCTCGTATTTTCTGCTGGGCGCGCTGACCGACTACCTCAGCTTCGGTCCGATGCTGAACATCGCCCAGTTCGAGAACGACCAGTGGAAGTCGACGGGCTGGGGGCTCGGCTTCCGCGGCGAGGTCTTCCCGCTGATGGGCGTCGCGAAGAAGACCGGGCTCGACTGGCTCGCGGACACCGCCGCGTACGCGCAGCTCGGGTTCGGGACCACCGAGCTGCGAGCGAAGGGACCGTACCCGACGGCGGACGGATCGCAGTCGTTCCTCGGCATCGGCGTCCACCAGGAGTTCCGCCTCTTCCGCATGCTCGGAGGCCACGCCGCCCTGGGGCCGCACGTCGAGTACGATGCGATCCGCGCGAGCTCGGCGGAGCGTCACTGGCTCGCCGTCGGACTGCGCCTGGCCTGGTACGGAGGCACCGTCGCGCTGGACCGTGCGCACTGAGCGACCGACGGGCATTCCTGTTATGTTGCTCGCGTGAACCCCGCGGACCCCTTCGGCCTCGTCGGGCAGGTCCTCGACGGACAGTTCCGTGTCGAGAGGTTGGTGGGCGAGGGAGGCTTCAGCGCGGTCTATCGCGGGCATCACCTCGGGCTCGACGAGCCGATCGCGATCAAGTGCCTGAAGCTGCCGCCCGCGCTCGGCGCGCAGCTCGTCGACACGTTCGTCCAGCGGTTCCGCGACGAGAGCCGGATCCTCTATCGCCTCTCGCAAGGCAACCTCCACATCGTCCGCAGCATCGCCGCCGGCGCGACGAGCTCGCCGTCGGTCGGATTCGTCGTCCCTTACATGGTCCTCGAGTGGCTCGAGGGGCGCTCGCTCGCGAACGACCTCGCGGTGCGAAAGGCGACGGGCAAGCAGGGACGATCGCTCGCCGAGGTCGTCTCGCTCTTCGGCACCGCGGCCGACGCGCTCGCGCTCGCGCACGCGCAGGGCGTCGTGCATCGCGATCTGAACGCCGGGAACCTCTTCCTCGCGCAGACGCCTCATGTCGCAGGCGCCGTGAAGATGAAGGTGCTCGACTTCGGCGTCGCGAAGCTCCTCGACGATTCGACGTTGAACCTCGGGCCGCGTGCGCAGACGATGGGGCAGATCCGGATCTTCGCGCCCGCGTATGGCGCACCGGAGCAGTTCGACGACGCCGTCGGGCGGGTCGGTCCGCACAGCGACGTCTACTCGTTCGCGCTCATCCTGCTCGAAGCGCTGCGCGATCGCCCGGTGTACGATGCATCGAACCTCGGCGAATTCGCGACCGCGGCGGTCGACCCGTCGCGCCGGCCGACCCCCCGCGCGCTCGGGATCGACGTGCCGGACGCCGTGGAACAGGTCTTCGCGCGCGCGACGCGCCTCGCGCCTGCGGAACGATTCGCCAACGTCGGCGAGATGTGGAAGGCTTTCGAAGCTGCCGTGACGACCGGTGGGAACAAGAACGATCGCCCTGGGGCTCCGAGGCCGGCCGCGTCGCCGCTCGGACGCACGCTCCCTCTGAACAGCCCGAACCTCGCGCGTGCGCCGCTGCCTCGCCCGGGTGGAGGGGCAGGCGCGGGCGCAGCCGGAGGGCCGAGCGCGCCGAACGTCCCGGTCATCGCGCCGCTCGAAGGCGAGGAGGACGACGACGCGCCGACGCGCGTGGGCGCGCTGCATGCGGAGCCCGAGCCGGCGCCGGCGCCGCGCGAAGAAGAGGAAGAGGACGTGACGCGCATCCGCGCGCCCGAGCCGGAGATCCTGCGCGCGGCATCGGAGAGCATCCCCATCGCTCCGCCTGCGGCCGGGGCACCGCCTCCGCCGCGCGAGCACGAGTCGGAGCCTCCGCCCTCGCTGGGTGGAGGCGCGACGCTGATGGTGCATCCCGCGTCGGCGGTGCCCATCCCGCCGCCGCCCGCGCCGTTCGTCCCCGGTCACGCGCCCGCCGTGCCGGAGCCGCCTCCGCCGCGCGTGCAACCGCACGCAGTGTTCGGATCGACGGTGGCCCTCGGTCAGTCGCCGTTCCACGCGCCTGCGGTTGCGCCTGCGCCTGCGCCCGCGCCCGCGCCGCCTCCTCCGATGCAGCCGGCGATGCAGCCGCACATGCAGGCGCCGCACATGCAGCCGCCGCACATGCAGCAAGCGCCGCAGGCGGTCCAGGCGCCGAACATGCCGATGGGCCCCGGTCCGCAGGCGATGGCGCCGGGCATGCCGGCGCACTTCGCGCCTCCGCAGCAGCAGCCCCCGTTCGGCTATCCGGGCGCGCAGGCGCAGCCGGGGTTCGCCGAGCCGGTGCCGGCGAAGAAATCGCCGACGGGCGTGATCCTCGCGGTGGTCGCGGTGGTCGTGCTCGGCCTCGGCGGCGTCGCCGCGTTCCTCTTCCTCGGACGCGAGCCTGCTCCGGTGGTGACGGCGCCGACGGCCGCGCCGACGCCGGACCCCGTGCCCGCGCCGTCGCCCGCGCCGACGCCCCCTCCGGTGGTCGATCCGACGCCGACGCCTGCGCCGACCGCGGCGGCGGACACCGACGCCGGTGCGGCGACGGCCGCGGACACGGCTCCGACTCCGACCGCGACGGCCGCGGCGACGACGACCGCAACGGCGACGGCCGCCCCGACGGCCGCGAACTGGGCGCCGTCGACGTCCACCGCGACGGCCGCGGCGGTGCCGGTGCCGGTGCCGGTGCCGAAGCCGACGCCCGAGCCCGTCGATCCGAACGCGTGGAACGAGAGCGCCGCCCGCGCACGACTCGCGCAGGCGAACGGCGTGCTCGTCTTCTGCCGCCAGCCGGACGGGCCGAAGGGGCCCGGCTCGGCGACGGTCACGTTCGCCCCGGATGGGACCGTGAGCAACGTCACGATGGACCCGCCTTATGCCGGGACCAAGGCGGGCGACTGCGTGGCCGGGCAGTTCAAGCGCGCGAAGGTGAACGCCTTCGACGGCGCGTCGCGCACGATCAAGCACTCGTTCGAAGTGCCGAAGTGATCCTCGACGGTCGTGCGAGCCGCGATCATCCCGAGCCTCCTCGTCCTCCTCGCGGCGCGTGAGGCGCGCGCGCAGTCGAACGACAAGGACGCCGAGACGGTCGTCGTCACCGGCACGCGCACGCCCGAGCGCGTGCAGAAGGCGACGGTGAAGACCGACGTGATCACGCGCGACGAGGCCACGAGGCGCGGCGCGGTGAACGTGGCCGATGCGCTCTCGACGCAGCCGGGCGTGCAGGTGAACCCGGGGTCGTACGGGTTCCTCGGCGGCCCTGCGGCGATCCAGATCCAGGGCTTCGATCGCGATCGCGTCCTCATCCTCGAGGACGGCGAGCGTGTCGTCGGCGACGTGGGCGGCGCGATCGATCTCACGGCGATCCCCGTGAATGACATCGATCGCATCGAGATCGTCGCCGGCCCCACGAGCTCGCTCTACGGATCGGCCGCGCTCGGCGGCGTCGTGAACATCCTCACCGCGCCTCCCCGCGGCGAGGGACCGAGCGGACGCGGGCGCGCGGAGATCCGATCGAAGAACGGGCTCGTGCTCCAGGGAAACGCAGCCTACCTCCTGCCGCGCACGGCCTCGCGGCTCCGGCCCTGGGCGGCGCTCGACGTCTCGTACTCGCGATCGGACGGCGTCCTCCGGTACCCCGACACCGACCGGCCGGATACGCGCGTGCCCGACTCGCAGCGGCGCATGTTCGGCGTGCGCGGCGGCATGGCCATCACCGAGAAGATGGACTTCCGCGTCCGTGCGCGCGCCTTCCGCGATCGGCTCGACGGCCTCGAGACGCAGGACACGCCGACGCTCGGACGCTTCACCACCGATCTGCCGGAGCAGACCGATCGCTACACGCTGCATCTGATCCACGTCACGCGCTTCGGCAAGGGCTCGAACCTGCGCCTCACGATGGGACGGCAGTGGTTCGACAACTTCACCGCGAAGGACCGTCGCGACTCGCCGATCGACGAACGGCGCGATCGCAATCATCGGATGAGCAGCTTCGAGGGCGTGCTCACGGTCGCGGACGGACCGCGCACCTGGGTCGGGGGCACGCGCTTCGAGGCCGAGCACTTCGAGCAGTCGCTCACTCGCACGTCGAGCACGGCGCAGGGCCCGGTCACCGAGAGCGGTCCGGAGGTCGTTCCGCTCTCGTTCGGGATCGCCGCGGTGTACGCGCAGCTCTCGTGGAAGGTCGGCGACGTCACCATCATGCCCGGCGTCCGTAGCGAGCTGCACACGCGCTACGGCGAGTCTCTCGCGCCGCGCCTCGCGGCGGCCTGGCACGTCTCGGATCTGGTCACGCTGCGCGCCTCGGGCGGGCGCGGGTTCCGCGCTCCGAGCGCCAAGGAGCTCGGCTTCGTCTTCGATCACTCGTTCTACGGCTATCGCGTGCTCGGCAACCGTGACCTCCAGCCGGAGAAGTCGTGGGGCGTGAGCGCCGACGCGACGGTCACCCCGACGAAGACGGCGATGCTGCGCGGGTCGGTGTTCGCCAACTGGGTCGACGATCTCATCGACCTCGATCTCGGCAACGGGACGTTCGACAACGGCGTCGCGAGCTACTCGTACACGAACTTCGGCCGAGCCCGGACGGCGGGCGGGCAGGTCGATGCGCGCTTCTCGCCCGCGCCTTTCCTCACCGCCGAATCGAGCTACGCTTACACGTGGACGCGCGACGACGTGAACGAGCAGCCCCTCCCGGCGCGGCCGCCTCACTCGGTCACGACCGCGTTGCGCATCACTCCGGGATGGAAGCTCGAGGCCTACGTGAGAGCGCGCGTCATCACCAACTCGTTCCTGGCGCCCGAAGGCACCACGACCCCCGAGCTGCGCGCGCCGGGCTACCAGACGGTGGACGTGCGTCTGGGTCGTGCGCTATGGCCCCGGTCGCAGGTCTACGCGGGGGCGCTGAACCTCCTCGACGTGAAGCAGGAGCCCGGACGGCTCGGCGACACGAGACCGCCGCTGGGACGGATCTTCTACGTGGGGCTTTCGGCCGACTTTCCTTGGGAGAACGACGGATGACGAGGACGCTCCTCTCGATCTTCATCTGCGCGCTCGGCGCTTCCGTCGCGGCCGCATGCAGCGACAGCGCGGCGAAGAAGGACGACGCGAAGCCCGCGGGCGCGGACGCCGGCGCCGACGCCGAGGCCTTCACCACCGGCGAGGAGGTGAAGCTCGCGGTGCCCGAGAGCGGGCGCGTGTACCTGAAGCTCGCGTCGCCCGCCGGTCAGGTCACGCCCGCGGATCCCAAGACGGACAAGGGCTGGGACCTCGCCTTCGAGGGGCTCGACGTCTACACGAACAGCGGGCCCTCGGGCTCGGGTCAGTCGCGTGCGTTCGGTCCGAACGACGCCGTCGTCTTCCTGAGCGATCTCGCGCCGGACGTGCCCGACGTGCTCCTCACCGGGGACAAGACCGGCGGCGCGTTCATCCGCTGGTACTACTACGAGGGGGCGCCGAACCACGCGCTGCACAGCCGCTTCCACGTCTTCGGCGTGAAGGACGGCGACAAGATCTACAAGGTGCAGATCCTCTCCTATTACGGAGAGCGCGACGGCGCGCCCGTGAGCTCGCTGTACCGCGTGCGCTGGGCGGAGCTCGGCGGCCCGACGCAGGAGGCGGTCAACGTCGACGGCACGGCGACGGCGGCCGACGCGGCGAACGAGTGCCTCGATCTCGCGACCGGTGCGAAGAGGTCGCTCACGCCGGCCGCGGCGCAGGCCTCGACCGCGTGGCACCTCTGCTTCCGCCGCCAGAACATCAGCGTGAACGGCGAGCTCGGCGGACCGCGCAACGTGGGCGCGGTCGATCTCGATGCGGAGAAGATCGCGAGCGAGAAGCTCACCGACGTCCTGAACATGACGCCGGAGAGCGAGCAGGCGCGCTTCGACGCGGCGAACGCGCAGTCGTTCGCGGGGCAGACGTTCCGCGGCGACCGCGTGGTGAGCGCGTTCAGCGGGCTGTGGCTCGAGAAGGGCGTGACCCCGCCGTCGCCGGCGCAGGTCGCGTGGCTCGTCGTCGGTGCCGACGGCAAGAGCAAGTACCTCGTCGGCTTCGCGCGCTTCGAGGGCGCGACCGACAAGTCGCCGGGCACCATCGTGATGCGCGTGAAGGCAGTGAAGTGAGGTCCTCGATGAAACGCTTCGTTCTCTCTCTCCTGTTGGCCGCCGGGTGCTCGAGCTCGTCGACGACGCCAGCGACCGTCTCGGACGCCGGCGACACCGATGCCGGCACCACCGGCGACGATGCCGGCGCCGGCGGGAGCCAGTGCACCGCCGCGCGCGAGGCGACGCTCAAGCCGATCGACAAGGTCTCGACCGGCGCGGTGTCGATCGTCTCCGAGTCGGGCGGGGCGAAGGTCGTCTACGTCGACGCTTCGGCGGGCGGCCTGCCGAACGCCTCGAAGAGCCCTGCGGTCTACATCAATCTCGAGACCGCGACGAAGGTCGACGTCACGGACAAGACCTCGCTCGAGTCGACGGAGTGGGATCTCTCGCTCAAGCGAACGGTCATCTATACGAACGGCGGCGACGGCGGGCCGGGCCAGGGCGGCGCCGCGCAGGTGGCGAAGGCGTTCGATCAGGTGACGAGCGCGGACGCCTCGAAGATCGACAAGGAGTCGTTCTTCGATGCGGACTGCAATGCGAAGCTCGACGAGGCGAGCTTCCTCGCGACGACGTTCTCGCCCGACTGGTACACGTACGACGAGGCGACGAACGGCGTGACGCCGAAGACGGGCGTCACGTACGTGGTCGCGGGCGGCACCGGCAAGAAGTACAAGGTCGCGATCGAGAGCTACACCGGCAAGCCGGACGGCTCGAGCACCGCGCCGGCCGGCGGGTACTTCCTCCTCCGCGTCGCCCCGCTGTGATGCGTCGCCTCGGATTGCCGGTCCTCGCCCTGTCCCTCGTCACGGCGCGAGCGGCGAGCGCGCAGTGCCCGCCGCGGCCGACGGACGCTGCCGGATATCAGGGCTACGCGTACGGCGCGGAGACGGAGGAGACCGTCGCCGGGGCGAAGGTCGTCGTCCACTACGTCGCCGCGGGCACGCACGCGGCCTCGGCGACCGATGCGAAGTACGTGAGCGACACCGCGGAGGACGCGCTCGCGCGCTACGCCGAGATGGGCTTCGCCGCGCCGCCGAGCGACGCCGCGTGCGCCTCGAACGGCGGCGACGGCAAGCTCGACATCTACCTCGTGAAGTTCGCCGGCGCCGACGGCACGACGGTGAAGGCCGCTTGTACCGGATCGAAGTGCTCGAGCTTCATGCTCGTCGAGTCGACGTTCAAGGGACGCGGCTATCCGACGACCGACGAGGGCTTCCGCACCGTCGTGACGCACGAGCTCTTCCACGCGGTGCAGAACGCGTACGACGCCGACAGCGAAGCCCGCTTCTGGCAGGAGGGCACCGCGCAGTGGGCGATGAAGACGCTCCACCCCGAGCTCGTCGATTTCGAGCGGCAGCTCCCCGCGTTCTTCGCCGACCCGAAGAAGTCGATCGACACATCGTCGTCGGGCGTGACCGCCGGCTACCTCTACGGCTCCGCGGTGTGGCCGCTCTTCCTCTCGCTCCGGCACGGGCCGGAGACGGTCCGCGAGATCTTCGAGGCGCAGGGCGGGGGAGCGGACGCGATCGCGGCGATCGATGGCGTGCTGAAGACGAAGGGCTCGTCGCTCGCGGACGACTTTCCGCTCTTCTGGGCATGGAACGTCGGCACGAAGGACCGTGCGGGGACGGGCGGATACCCGGACGCGGCGAGGTACCCGGGCGTGAAGAACGTGGGCGTGCTCGAGGAGGGCAGCAGCGGCATCACGTCGGGATTCTCGTCGTTCGCGTTCATCGGCGACCTCGGCGGGAAGGCAAAGGTGACGCTCGAGACCGACGAGGCCCGTAACGGAGGCGTCCTCGTCCCGCTCGACGGCGAGAAGGTCCAGCTCGATCGCGCGCAGAAGCTCCCCGCCGTCGGCGAAGGGCGCGTGCTCGTCGTGGTCGCAGGCGTCACCACGAAGAAGACCGATGCGCCGTTCGCGCTCCACCTCGGTCCTGCGGACGAGGCCGCGTCGAGCTCGTCCTCCTCGTCCGGCGGCGCGCCTGCGGAGGACGGGGGATGCTCGTGCTCCAGCGACCGCGCGCGCAACGACGGTGCGCGCGGCTCCGCCGTCCTCGCGCTCGCCGTCACGGCTGCGATCGCAGCGCAGCGGCGCCGGCGTGGTGGGTCGTGCACGACTGCATTCTGCACTTCACGAATGAAGCGCGACTGACGCCCTTCGATCTGCGTTTCTACGCGCGTTTGCGTGTGGCCTCTCTCTTGCTCCCGGCGACCTCCGATTCCGCGGGACGAAAAGGGGCACACCATGGACCGCATCCTCATCTTGGCCGAAAAGGACGGCGATGCCGTCGAGCTCGCACGGACGCTTCGCAGCGCGGGCTTCGACGCGCGCGTCGTCGACTCGCCGGAAGCGGCGCGCGCCGAGCTCGGCTCGACCGACGTCGACCTGACGATCATCGATCTCGACCTGCGCGCGCTGCGCGGCGCTCGAGGTCTGGAGCTCGCACGCGAAGTTCGCAGCGCGTACCCGGCGACGCGCGTAATGCTCGCCAGCACGAGTCATCTCACGCAGCGCCAGCTCGAGCGTATCGATTGCGGTGCGGTCGCGTTCCTCGCGAAGCCGTTCGAGCTCGAGCACGCGCCCGCGGTCGTCCGGAGCTGCCTCGCATCCGGCCGCCAGGAGGTGCGGCGGCTCTGGCACGCGCAAGGTGCGGCTCCCGCACCGTCGAGCTACGCTCCATGAGACGTGCGTAGGCTCGCTCTCGCTCTACCGGTCCTCTTCTTCTTCGCCGCGTGCGCGGCGCCCTCCGAGCCCGAGCGATTCTCCCGCGCCGCTGCGCCGATCATCGAGGGCACCGACTCCGACGCATCCCAGGACGCCGTCGTGCTGATCATGCACTACGACGCGCTCCAGCGCGGCGGCGGCACGGAGGGCTGCACCGGCGTGATGCTCACGCCCGAGCTCGTGCTGACGGCACGTCATTGCGTGTCGGTCACCGATCCGAGTGCCGCGTGCTCGTCCGACGGCACCGCCGTCTCCGGCGGGCAGGTCACCTCCGATTACAAGCCGAGCGCGCTCTACGTGTTCGCCGGCAACAAGCGACCGGACTTCATCTCCGGTCTGGGCAAGGCCGCGCGCGGCGTCGAGATCATCACCACCGGCGCGAAGACCATCTGCAACAACGACCTCGCGCTCGTCCTGCTCGACCGCAAGCTCGAGGGCGCGAAGATCGCGCCCATCCGGCTCGACGCGCCCGCGACGAACGGCGAGCTCGTCACCGTCGTCGGCTGGGGGATCACCGAGACCGAGCCGTTCCCGTCGACGAGGCAGACCCGCGAGGGCGTGAAGATCACCAGCGTCGGTCCGGCGCGCGCGCTCGGCCCGGCCGAGTTCCTGACCGGCGAGGGGACATGCTCCGGCGACAGCGGCGGCCCCGCGTTCTCCGGCGAGACCGGCGCCGTGCTGGGGGTCCTCTCGCGTGGCGGCAACGGCACCGGAGGGCAGGGCGCCGAGAACTGCATCGACGGCGAGAACGTCTTCACCGCGGTCGCGCCTCACAAGGACACGATCCTCGCCGCGTACGGCAAGGCCGGGCAGGAGCCGTGGCTCGAGGGCAGCCCGAACCCGCTGCTCGGCAAGCTCGGCGCCGAGTGTGGCTCCGACGACGCCTGCCAGTCGTCGATCTGCAACGGGGTCTGCACCCAGGCGTGCGACGCCGATCCGTGCCCTGACGGCTGGGCCTGCGGCGAGGCGAACGGCCGCAAGGTGTGCATCGAGCAGAAGAAGGACGACGGCGGCTGTGCGACGTCACCCGGACGCGCCTCGTCCTCGTGGCTCGCGATCGTCCTGGCCGCGCTCGTCGGGGCGGGCCGCCGCCTGCGCTGGCGCAAGTAGATCGTCCCGGTCGGGATGATTTACGTGCGCTGGCGCAAGTAGATCATCCCGTTCGAGATGAATCGCCTGCGCTGGCGCAAGTGAGATGAATTTGACTTTGACTTTCAATATCGATCCGCCATCATCCGGGCATGGCCTGTCAGCGTTCGCTCCTCGCCTCGGGCAGCACGTGTCGGATCGAGCAGTGCGCCTGCGGGACCCTCCACGTCACGCTCGGACCGCTCACCCTCCGGCTCGAGCCCGAGGCCGCCGCGGACGTCGCCGAGACCTTGCGCGCGGGGCTCCGTTCGCTCGCGCCGCCGGGCGCGGCCCACCCCCCGCCGCACGATCCGGCCGAGCGCGAGGTCGCCCACGCCGTCGACGGCTGGGAGGTCCGCGTCTTCACCGGATCGAAGTTCGCCTACTTCGCGCCGCGCGGCCTCTGGCACGTGCAGCTCTGGCATCCGCGCGCATGCGTATCCGTCCTCACGCCGTCGCGGCTCACGGCCGAGGCCTACGAGATCTTCCCCTCCGCCGGATGGAAGCGCCGCTGCGCGACGCACGAGGAGGTCGCGCGCGTGCTCGCCGCGGAGCACGGCGTGGCGTTCCTCGACGCGCGCGCGCTCCGCGAGGTCGAGCGCGTCTTCGTCGAGGCACCCGCGTCGCGGCCCTCGACGACCGAGCTCTCGTGATGATCGCGCTCGCGCTCGCCGCGCTCGTCACTTTTCCGCTCGTCGGTGCCGCGTTCCTGGCCGGCGACGTGAGCGAACGCGCGTTCGTCGTCGCGTCCACGCTCGCGTTCGGCGCCTTCGCGGCTGGGGTCGCCCCGCGGCGCGAGCGCCCCCACGGACCGTCGCATGGTCTATAACCGGCGGTCGATGAAACGCGCCGTCCTGTTCACCTTGATCGTCGCGACCCAGGCTTGCGGTGGTGAGCCGCCGCCCGCGCCGGCCAAGGGACCCGCAACCCCGCAGGCGAAGCTCGCGGCGATCGCCGCCCTGCCGGAGGAGAAGCACCTCGCCGATCTCCGGCAGATCACGCTCGCCGGCGAGAACGCCGAGGCGTACTGGTCGTGGGACGGCAAGCAGCTCATCTTGCAGTCACGCGAGGGAGACAAGGACTGCGACCGCATCTATCGCGTGCAGCCGTTCGCGCCGAACGGACCGAACGGCACGCCGCCGTTCGTCCCCGTGTCGAGCGGCGAGGGCGTCACCACGTGCTCGTTCTTCCTCCCGGGAGATCAGAAGGTGATCTACGCGTCGACGCACCTCGGAGGTAAGGCGTGCCCGCCGAAGCCCGATCACTCGATGGGCTACGTCTGGCCGCTCTACGACACGTACGACATCTTCAAGACCGACGCCGACGGCAAGAACCCCGTCCGCCTGACGGACACGAAGGGCTACGACGCGGAGGGCACGGTCTGCGGCAAGGACGGATCGATCGTCTTCACGAGCGTGCGCGACGGCGACATCGATCTCTATCGCATGGACGCGGACGGCAAGAACGTCCGCCGCCTCACGAACACGCCGGGCTACGACGGCGGCGCGTTCTTCAATGCAGACTGCACGAAGATCGTCTGGCGCGCGTCGCGTCCGCGTCCGGGCAAGGAGCTCGACGACTACAAGCGCCTGCTGGCGCAGAACCTCGTGAGGCCCTCGAAGCTCGAGCTGTACGTGGCGAACGCGGACGGCTCGGACCCGCAGCAGATCACGTACCTCGACGCCGCGTCGTTCGCGCCGTACTGGCATCCGAACGGCAAGCGGATCCTCTTCTCGACCAACTACGGCGATCCGAAGGGGCGCGAGTTCGACATCTGGGCGGTGAACGTCGACGGCACCGGCCTCGAGCGCATCACGTACGCCGGCGGGTTCGACGGCTTCCCCATGTTCTCGCCCGACGGCAAGACGCTCGCCTTCTCGTCGAACCGCGCCACCGCTCCCGGCAAGCACGACACGAACGTGTTCCTCGCCCGCTGGGTGGAGGACGTCCCCGCCGCGACGAAGCAGGAGACCGGCGCCGATCGCGTGATGAGCGACATCGCCTGGCTCGCCGATCCGGCCCGCGAGGGACGCGGCGTCGGCACGCAGGGCCTCGAGCAGTCCGGCGCGTACATCGAGGCGCGCATGAAGACGCTCGGCCTCACGGGCGTCGAGCGCCAGCCGTTCCCCGTCGTCACGCAGCTCAAGCGCGAAGACTCGACGAAGCTCGCGATCGCCGGTAGGCCCCTCGACCACCACGACTACGTCGTGCTCGGCTATTCGCCGCCGAAGGTCGATCTCACGGCGGACATGGTGTTCGCCGGCTACGGCATCGTGGCGAAGGACCTCGGGATCGACGACTACGCGAAGCTCGACGTCAAGAAGAAGGTCGTCGTCGTCCGTCGCTTCGTGCCGGCGAAGATCGAGAAGCCGGAGCAGCAGCGTCGCTACGGCGACATCCGGCAGAAGGCGTTCTGGGCGCGCGAACGCGGGGCCTCGGCGCTCGTCGTCGTGGACGACCCGGAGCCGTCGGACGGCAAGCAGCCCGATGAGGCGAAGCTGCCCCCGCTCCAGCCCGAGGGCTACACCGACGCAGGGCTGCCGGTCGTCGTCATCAAGCGCGCCCCGGGGCACGAGGTCATCGCCCGCCTGCAGAAGAAGGAGCGCGTGCCGGCGAAGATCACGGTCGCGCTGACCCCGATCTCGTCGACCGCGTTCAACGTCTGGGGCCGCCTCGTCGCCGAGCCCGCCGACGGCAAGAAGCTGCCCGGCACCATCGTCGTCGGCGCGCACTACGACCACCTCGGGAAGGGCGGGCGCTACTCGCTCTCGCCGCACTCGGAGGAGGCTCACGTCGGCGCCGACGACAACGCCTCGGGCACCGCCGTGCTCCTGGAGGTCGCGCGCGACCTCGCGCAGAAGAAGAAGGAGCTGCATCGCGACGTCGTGTTCGTCGCGTTCTCCGGCGAGGAGTCGGGCGTGCTCGGCTCGGCGCACTTCGTCCACGAGAAGAGCGTCAAGGACGTCTACGCGATGCTGAACATGGACATGGTCGGTCGCCTGCGCGAAAACCGCCTCCAGGTCCTCGGCGCCGAGACGGCGAAGGAGTGGGACGAGATCGTGAAGATGGCGTGCGACGCGGCGAAGGTGCAGTGCGCGCCCAGCGGCGACGGCTACGGGCCGAGCGACCAGATCAACTTCTTCTCCGCCGGATCGCCGGTGCTCCACTTCTTCACCGGGACGCACAGCGACTATCACAAGCCCTCCGATACCGCGGACAAGATCAACGCGGCCGGCGCGGCGCAGACAGGCAAGATCGTGGCGCTCGTCGCGTCGATGATCTCGCAGAAGGAGACGCCGCTCGCGTTCAAGGCCGACGCCCAGGGGCCGGCGCCGCGCGGCGACATGCGGAGCTTCAACGCCTCGCTCGGCACCATCCCCGACTACGGCGGTCCGGGGCCGGGCAAGAAGGGGGTCCTGCTTTCCGGCGTGCGGTCCGGCGGCGCGGCCGAGAAGGGCGGCATGAGGAAGGGCGACATCCTGGTGCGGCTCGGCAAGAGCGAGATCGCGAGCGTCGAGGACCTCATGTTCGTCCTCAACGCGAGCAAACCGGGCGAGACCGTCCCGGCCGTCGTCATCCGCGACGGCAAGGAGGTGAAGCTCGAGGTCACGTTCCAGGACAGCGGCGGCCACCGCGCCAAGTGATCGTCACTCGATCGGCGCGATCTCCGGCAGCGGCACGAACTCGCTGAAGACGAGCGTGTAACCGTCCGTCGTCGGATCGTACGTCGCGTCGAAGCGCGTCGGCCACAGCGTCTTGCGATCGAGGTACGCGGGGCGTGGCACCGCGAGCGTGAAGCTCTGTCTCGCCTCGAGTGTCGTGCGGGCCACCATCGGCTCGAGGAACGCGACCTCTCCGGCGTGGTAGCCGATCACCATCGTCTTGCTGAAGGGCAGGGGATTCTGCAGCGCGAGCTCGGGCGACGTCGAGTCGAGCGCCTGGATGCCGACGAGCGGGATGCAGTTGCCCACTTGCCCCTCGCCGCCGACGCTCGCGATCACGTAGCCGCCTGGGATGAGCGCCTCCGGCGGCATGACCTCGTCGGTGCAGCTGATCGAGTTCCGTTCGCTGAGCGGGATTCCGTAGAAGAACAGGTCGAGGTGATCGACCAGATAGGGCGTCGGCGTGTGCCCTTCCGGCATTCGCTTGAAGTAGATGTGATTGAAGAACGTCATCTGCTTCACGAGATCGGGGAAGTCCGCGGTCGCGGTCACGGGCGAGTTGGCCGCGAACACCGCGAGCGGCAGAGTCGCGCCGACGTGGGAGACGCCGCCTGCGCCGTCGCTGATCGCGTATGTGCTGACCTGCGTGCCACCGAGCGGCGCGGTCGCGCCGGGGATGCGATCGCCCGCGCGCGCTCCGGCGCTGCCGTCGGTCTCTTCCCCCTCCGCGCACGCAGCGATCGCGCCTCCGAGGGCGATGCACGCGACAGCGACGATGGCTCTGCTCGTCATGGACGTTTCCCTCCCCGCGCTGTCCGGGGGAGCACTCCACGTGCCACGGCAGCCGGCAGCCGAGCGGTGCCGTTCGCGCGCCGCGCACGGACGCCGCGCGCACGCGATGACGCGGTGATAACGTGGTGCCCCCATGAGCGATCCCAAGAGCATCGAGCTCCTCGCGCGCGCCGAGCGCGTCATCCCCGGCGGCGTGAACAGCCCCGTACGCGCGTTCCGCTCCGTCGGCGGCAAGCCGGTCTTCGTGCAGCGTGCCGAGGGCGCGTATCTCTGGGGCGCGGACGGCACGAAGTACACCGACTACGTCGGCTCGTGGGGGCCGATGATCCTCGGTCACGCGCACCCGGCGATCGTCGAGGCGATCGTCTCCGCTGCCCAGAACGGCACGAGCTACGGCGCGCCCACCGAGCTCGAGGTGAAGTTCGCCGAGAAGGTGATCGAGCTCTATCCGTCGATCGAGATGATGCGCGCGGTCTCGAGCGGCACCGAGGCATGCATGGCTGCGCTCCGCGTCGCGCGCGGCTACACCGGCCGCGAGGCGATCGTGAAGTTCGAGGGCTGCTATCACGGTCATGCCGACTTCCTGCTCGTGAAGGCGGGCTCGGGCGCGCTCACCTACGGCGTGCCGGATTCGGCGGGCGTCCCTGCGCCCACGGCCAAGGGCACGATCACGCTTCCGTACAACGACGTGAAGGCGCTCGAGGAGCTGTTCGCCTCGCGCGGTCAGGAGATCGCGGCGGTCATCGTCGAGCCGGTGGTCGGCAACATGGGCGTCGTCCCGCCGGAGGCGGGCTTCCTCGAGGCGATCGTCGAGCTTTGCACGAAGCACGGCGCGGTCTCGATCTTCGACGAGGTCATGACGGGCTCGCGCGTCGCGCGTGGCGGAATGCAGGAGCGCGCGAACATCCGCCCCGACATGACGACGCTCGGCAAGATCATCGGCGGCGGCATGCCCCTCGCGGCTTACGGCGGCCGGCGCGCGATCATGGAGAAGGTCGCCCCGCTCGGCCCCGTCTACCAGGCGGGTACGCTCAGCGGGAACCCGGTCGCGGTGAGCGCGGCGCTCGCGCAGCTCGAGCGGCTCGACGCCGGCGTGTACGAGAAGCTCGAGGCGCTCGGCGCGCGGCTCGAGCAGGGCCTCGTCGGCGCGTGCAAGCAGAAGAACGTCGAGGCGTGCGTCCAGCGCGTGGGGTCGATGATCACCATGTTCTTCACCAAGGGACCGGTGAAGACGTTCGCCGACGCGGTGAAGAGCGACACCAAGCGCTTCGGACGCTGGCACGGCGCGATGATCGCGAAGGGTCAGTACTGGCCGCCGTCGCAGTACGAGGCCGCGTTCATCTCCGCCGCGCACACCGAGGCGGACATCGACGCGACGATCTCCGCGGCGACGTCCGCGCTCGACGCCTAGCGACGCTTGCCGCGGCAGGCCTCGCTCTGCGCGGTCGGGACGCAGAAGCCCGACGAGCCGCCGACGATCGCGCACGTGTACGACGCGGGGCAGCTCGGGCCGTGGGGTTTGCACGTTCGTCCGAGCGAGCCGTTGCCGCTCTCGCGGTAGGTGCAGCCGTCGAGAGTGAGCGTCTTGTCCTGCGAGGACTGCTTCGTGCTCGAGTTCACCGAGACGGTCTGCGGTGAGGTGCTGCTCTGCGCGGCGGCCAGGGCGCTCGCTTGATCGAGCAGGAGCTGCGTGCCGCGCGCCTGAACCTCGTTGCGGAGACGCGCCTCCTCCGCGTGCTTCGCGGCGGCGCTCTGCTCTTGCGCGCGCGCCTCTTCGACGGCCTGCTTCGCGGCCAGGGCGGCGCGCCTCTGCTGCGCCTCGGGGGTGAGCACGCGCTCGGCGGGGATCTTCCACGCGACGACCTTGTCGTCGACGAGCGTGACGTCGAGCGCGTACGACTCCCCGGTGTGATCCAGGAAGACCTGCGTCGTCGCTTGCGTGCCGTCTTCGCGCGTCTCGCTGCCCGTGTTGTACGGCTTGCCGAACGCAATGCCGACGTCGCGCGACGACAGACCGCGCTCGAGGATGCCCTGCACGATCTTCCACTGCGTGGGGAGCTCGAGCTGATCGAAGTACGCCGAGCTCTCGACCATTCGCGGCGCGACCTCGGCGAGGCGCCAGCACGGGAGCGGCGGATCGATCGGTGCCCTGCGCTTCACCGTTCCAGAGCACGCGGTGACGGCGGTGTCGGCGACCGTCGCGTCCGATCCGAACGAATGGAGGAGGACGCTGCAGGTCTCGCCGTTCACGAGCGAGTGCCAGTACATCTCCGGCTTGCCCCGCGCGAGATAGACGGCGAGCTCGTCGAGACCGACGCGCACCTCGCCGCGCTTGATGAGCGCCTGGTCCTCCGGCGCGTAGCGCTTCCACGCGTCGCCCGCGGCCTTGATGCGCGCCTCGATGGCGCTGGCCGCGCTCTTGGACGACGGCTCCTTCGGTCTGCGCCGGCCGCATCCGACCACCAGCAGCGCGACGGCACCGAGGATCGCGAGCGAGAGCGCGCGCTTCACGGCGTCCCCGCGTCACGCGCCTCGTCGATCGGCCCGGGTGCAGGGACTTCGTACGAGAAGCCCTTCACCTCGCACTTGCGCGCGTCGCCGGCGGCGGCCTCCGTGGAGGTCTTCGCCTCCCTCGGCTTCTTGTGGCCACACGCGCCGGCAGCGAGCGCGAGCACGACGACGAGCCCGCGAGCGCCGAACGAGAACGCCTTCATGGCGACCATTCTACCCGTGAACGGACGTCCGCCCGCAGACGACTAGGGCTTGGGATCGGCGCAGCAGCGGAAGCCGACGGCCGCGTGACCAGCGGCGAAGGCTCCCGGAGGCGCGTCGATGCCGTGCGGTGACGCGCACCCGTAAATGACCGTGGGCTCGGCATAGCTACCGCCGCGCACCGCGGTGTACGAGACGCCGGCGCCGTCGGAACGAAGGTTCACCCACTCCCAGACGTTTCCGATCATGTCGAACGGGCCCTCGGTCGGCGATGGTGCGCACTGCGGTGCGCCGCCGGCCGCGCGCGGCGCGTTCGCGTCGGGGTTCGAGCTCTTCGTGAGGCATCCGGCGGCGATCGCGGGCTCGGGGGCCTGCGTGCCCCACGGGTAGAACGAGCGGTCCTGGCCGTTCGCGCATGCCCCTTCCCATTCGAGGGGAGGATCGCCCGCACCCGCTTCGACGACGACCGCGCCGCCGTCCGCGAGCGAGCCGCAAATGCGCTTGCCTTGCGCTGCGCAGAAGTAGGCCGCCGAGCAGAAGGAGACGGTCACGCGAGGGAGGTCGCCTCCGTCGTCCGGAGCGTCGAGCGCCGCGAGGGCGAGGCTCTTGCAAGCCTTTGGGACGGCGTCCTTCCAGGGATCGAGCGTCGACGTCGCCGTGATGAACGCGGCGTACTGCGCCGACGTCACCTCGGTCCGGTCCACGCAGATCGATCGGTCACTCGAGGCCGCGATCACCGTCATTGCCGGCCCGACGCCCGTGGGGCAAGGACCGGCATCCCCTCCCTCGTTCGCGTCCGTGCCGGGCGGCGCTCCCTCGTCGCTCCGCGCGTCGGACGCGTCCGGGTCGCCTGCCGAGGGCGGTACTAGTGGATCGTCTCCGCCGAACGACGTGCACGCCGTCGCCCACGCGCTGATCGCAGCGGCCGCGGTCACGATGCGAAGCCAAGGCGGTCTCATCCTCGACGAGGATACTCCGCTTCCGATTTCATTTCTCGTCAGGTGCCCCCGTCGCTCGCCGTGACCACCATTCTTGCATGGACGTGGTCATCGTCGGCGCTGGCGCGTCGGGGGTCCTGCACGCGCTCGCCTTCCGCGCGAGCGGCGTGCGCATCGAGGCGGTCTACGATCCGGACCTCGATCGAGCGCGCGCGCTCACGGACGCATGCGGAGGCCGCGTGCTCGGTTCGTTCGACGAGGCGGTCTCCACGGACGCCTCGCTCGCCGCGGTCTGCAGCCCGCCGTCGGTGCACGTCGGGCAGGCCGAGGCGCTCTCGCGCGGCGGGCGCGTGGTCTTCGTCGAGAAGCCGGTCGCGACGAGCTTGGCCGATCTCGATCGCCTGCGCGCGCTGCCAGGCTGCGTCCCCGTCGTGCAGTGGCGCGCCGGTCGTGCGATCCGCGCGCTCCGGCGGGCGCTCGCGCACGGCGAGCTCGGGCCCTCGCCGGTGCTCGGCATCGATCTCGCGTGGGCGCGCGACGACGCGTACTTCCGCACGCGCGGCGAGGCGTGGGGATGCGGCGCGCTCCTGTCGATCGGGATCCATGCCGTCGACGCCGTCGCATGGGCGCTCGGCCGGCGCATCGAGAGCGTCTCGGGTACCTTGCATGCCCGGCACGAGGGCGGGGGAGAGACGGCGGCGGTCGCGCTCCTCCGCTTCGCCGGCGGTGCGCTCGCCACCCTCCGCATCTCTCTCGACGGCGGCGCCGACACGACGCGCATCACCGCGTGCGGCCGCGGCATCACCGCGGTGCTCGAGGGCGGAGAGGCCGATCCGACGGCCTCGACGCTCACGTGGGTCGCGCGTGACCCGGCCGCGCGCACGAGGCTCGAGGCGCTCGAGCGCGACACGACCGGCGCGCTGGGGCCGCCGCTCCTCGTGCCGTACGTCGCCGGCGCGATCGACGCGGTGCGCCAGGGGCTCTCGCCTGGCGCGTCCGACGCTCTCCCCTCGATCGCCGATGTCGAAGGCGCGCACGCGGCGATCCTCACCATCTACGGATTCACGCGCGTTTCACATGCCGCGTGAGCGCGGCGAGAGGCGCTGGTTAACGTCGAGTGCATGGGCCCTCGCGCTTCGCGCGTCGCGTTCGCCGCCGTGTTCTTCGCCGTCGCCGCATCGCTCGTGATCGCCGCCGCGCGCTGGATGGCCCCGCGAGACGCCGGCTTCGACGCATGGCTGCTCGTCGCGCTCCTCGGCTTCGCCGTGTGTGCGGTCACGGCCTGGATCGCCGCTGCCGGACCGATCAGGTCCGTGACCGCGCCCCCTCCGCCCCCGCAGCCGGTCGGCGCCGAGAGCGCGTACCGCGGGGCGGCGCCGCCGAGCGCTCCCGTCGTCGTCGCGAGCGCGCGTCGCACGACCGCACTCCTCCTCGCCACGCTCGCGTTCACGGCCGCGGTGGTGCCCTTCGCGCTCCACCTGCCGCGCTGGATCGAGGCGGAGGTCGTGATGGTCACGTGGTGGATCGCGTGGTCGAGCGTCCTCGGCGTGCTGGCCTACCGCGGCCACACGCTCCACGACGACCACGTACGCGAGAGCGCGTTCGCGACGATGCCTGCGAAGCCGAAGTGGAGCTGGGCCGGCGACGTGCTCGGCGCCGTCTCCGATCCCGAAGGCTGCGTGCTCGCGATGGCGTTCGTCGTCGTGGCGGGCATCGCGTTCGCGGGAGCGTGGCTCGTCGTCGAGCTGCTCGCCCCGGCGGTCTTCCTCGTCGCCTACCGCGGCGTCGTCCGGGCGCTCGCACGCGTGAGCGCATCCGAGACGAGAGGCCGTGCGCTTCGCTCGACGCTCGTCGGCCTCACCTGGGCGACGGCGTACACCGCGCCGCTCGCGGCCGTCGTCGCCCTGGGCCACGTCGCGCTCGCGCGCTGAGCTCAGCGCTTCGGCTTCGTCACGGCGGCGCCGACGACCATGGCGAGGGTCACGAGCGAGCAGGTGAGCGTGAGCATGGCGTGCATGGTGCGCCCCCTCGAGCAACGTGCGCGCCACGCCGGATCTCCAGGGACCGGAGCGCGCGACGCTCATCGAGCGCGCAAACGCTGCGCCGCGGTGCAGCTCGTTCGCAGCGGCATCGGCTCGCGTCTTGCTCCACCAGGCTCGGAGGTCCTTCCATGATCACCCTCGAGCTGACCGCGACGGACGCCGCCTTCCTCTCACAACAGGTAGGAAGGCAGGTCGACCACCTGCAATACGAGCTGGTCCATACGGACGACCGTTCGCTTCACCGCGCGCTGGCCGCCGATCTCGACCGCCTGAAGACCCTGCGTGACCGCATTGCGCGCGCGGTCGACGCAGAATCTTCGAGCATGACCTACTGACCGACGCCCGCCTCAGGCAGTGCCGGAGCCCGAGGGCCGTCCCTTGCGGGCGGACACCTCGGCCTGCGCCGCGGCGAGGCGAGCGATCGTGACCCGGAACGGCGAGCACGAGACGTAGTCGAGCTTCGCCTCGCGGAAGAACCGGATGCTGTCCGGGTCTCCGCCGTGCTCGCCGCACACGCCGAGCTTGATGCCGCTCTTCGTCGCCCGCCCGCGCTCGACCGCCATCTTCACGAGCGCCCCGACGCCGTCGACGTCGATCGAGACGAACGGATCCTTCGGGAGGATGCCCGTCTCGACGTAGGCCGGGAGGAACTTGCCGGCGTCGTCACGCGACAGGCCCATCGTCGTCTGCGTGAGGTCGTTGGTGCCGAACGAGAAGAACTCGGCCACCTCCGCGAGCTCGTTCGCGCGCACGGCCGCGCGCGGCAGCTCGATCATGGTGCCGAAGGAGAAGGGAACCTTCCCGCTCGTCTTCTCTACCTCGGCGGCGACCTGGTCGACGATCTGGCGCATCCGCTGGAGCTCCTCGCGTGTCATCGCGAGGGGGATCATGATCTCCGGGTGCACCGCCGCACCGCCGCCCTCGGCGGACACCTCCGCGGCGGCCTCGAGGATCGCGCGCACCTGCATCGCGTAGATCTCGGGGAACGTGACCGCGAGCCGGCAGCCGCGGTGACCGAGCATCGGGTTGAACTCGTGCAGGTCCTTGATGCGCTGCTCGACCTTGCCCACGCGCACGTTCATGATCTGCGCGAGCTCCTCGATCTGCTGCTGCGTGCTCGGGAGGAACTCGTGGAGCGGCGGATCGAGCAGACGGATGGTGACCGGCAGCCCGCGCATCTCGCGGAAGATCTCGATGAAGTCCTGCCGCTGGTGGGGCAGGAGCTTCGCCAGCGCCTTCTCGCGCGACGCGACGTCGTCGGCGAGGATCATCTCGCGGACCGCGCGGATGCGCTCCTCGTCGAAGAACATGTGCTCGGTGCGGCACAGGCCGATGCCCTCGGCGCCGAAGCGCCGCGCCGTCCGCGCGTCGAGCGGCGTGTCCGCGTTCGCGCGCACCTTCATCGTGCGCACGCCGTCCGCCCAGCCCATGAGCTCGGCGAACTCACCGGTGAGGGCCGCGTTCACCGTCGGTACCGCGCCCGCGTAGACGTGGCCCGCGCCGCCGTCGAGCGTGATGACGTCGCCCTTCTTGAGCGTGACCATCTCGCCCGGGCGGCCGTCGTCGTCGTACTGCGTGATGGTGACGGTCTGCTCCTGGTAGCTGACCGCGAGCGCCGAGCAGCCTGCGACGCAGGGCTTGCCCATGCCACGCGCTACGACGGCGGCGTGCGAGTTGCTCACCAGCACGGGCGTCATGCGGCTCGAGAAGACGACGAAGCACTTGTCGATCTCGTCGGTCGCGTCGACCTCGAAGTTGTAGACCGTGGTGGCCTCGGCCTGCGCCGTCTGCTTCACGCGGTACGAGCGCACCGGCGCGTCGAGGATCGCCGCGAGCTCGCGGTGCGCATCCGCCGGGCAGAGCGGGAGGATGTCGCGACGGATCTTGTCTCCGCCGAACATGATGTTGCGCTTCAGGCCCTCGCGGACGCGGCCCATGAAGTTCACGTGGTCGACGATGTCGTCGAAGAGGCCGCGCGTCGCGAGGCAGCGCGACGCGTACGAACGCGGCGGGATCTCGGGTCGAACGCGATTCGTGTAGGCGACGATCTCGTCGACCTTCTCCGCGATCTGCACCATGAACGCATCGCGGTTGCGCGTGACCTGCGGGACGATGCCGAGGCGGAGACAGGCCAGCGTGACGCCCTCGAGCATCCAGGGCCGATCGCCGGCGATGACGATCTGCAGCCGAACGGCGCTCGACTCCTCCGCGTAGGTCCCGTCACCATCTACGTACCCAGCGAGGAAGTGGAGGAGCGCGGTGCGATCGAGCGAGAGCACCCAACCGGCGAGGTCCTCGCGGATCTCGGCGAGGCGCGCCGCGGGCTCGCGCTTGAAGCAGATCCGGTCCTCTACCTCACCGCGGATCACGCGGCCGCGGAGGACAGCCTCCGTCTCGCGCTCCCGGACGTAGGAGAAGCTGACGCCGAACGCGCGCTCGAATGCCTGCTCGACGGCCGCGATGAAGTCGGCCTTCTCGGGCGTCGGCTTCTGAACGAAGGTGACCGAGCCCTTCGTGTCCTTGAGGTTGATGTACCCGTCGGAGAGGATCGCGCCAGCCACGTAGGCGAGCGCGGGCGACGTGGCGGTCTCGCCGAGCGACGGCACGTCGTCGACCACGGTCACGAAGCCGTCGTCCTCGAGGACGTTCGCGAGTGGCTTCTTCGCGAGCCGTCGCTTGTCGAACGTCATCATCTTGTGGTCGGCCGTCATGCGGAGCACGTTGTCGTCCACGCGGCCCGTCTGGCTCACGGACACGGTGATCGCGTCCCCCGGCTTCTTGCCGGCGGCGATGACGTCACGCCACACGGGGCGCATCGAGCGCGCATCGAACGAGAGGATCCGCAGGCGGGCGCCGCTCTCGAAACGCGCGAACGTCTCCTCGGCCGTGAGGAAGCCCTCGCTCGTGAGCACGCGCGTCTCCGGTGCGATGCAGGTCATCCCCCCTCGCGCCGTGAGGATCCCGCGTGCGGCCTTCATGCCGTGGATGTCCTCGGGGCTCGTCTCGACGCGCACGAGGATCACCGCCTGGCCCTGGCCCGCACGACGCTCCGCTTCGTCGGCGGAGAAGACGATCTGCCCCTGCGCCGCGCCCGGCGAGGCCGCGAGGCCCTTCGCGAGGAGCTTCTTCGGCGCGCTCGGATCGAGCGTCGGGTGGAGCAGCTGATCGAGCGACGCCGGATCGACGCGCATGACCGCCTCCTCCGTCGTGACGAGCTTCTCCTTCGCCATCTCGACCGCCGCCCGCACCGCGGCGCGCGCCGTGCGCTTCGCCGCACGGCACTGCAGCATGTAGAGCTTGCCCTCCTGGATGGTGAACTCGAGATCCTGCATGTCGCGGAAGTGCTTCTCGAGCTTCAGACCGATCTCGGTCAGCGTCTTGTACGCGGCGGGCATCCTGCGCTCGAGCGAGTCGTCGCCGTTCTGCTTCGAGGCGGCGGCGCGGATGGGCATCGGCGTGCGGATGCCGGCGACGACGTCCTCGCCCTGTGCGTTCGGCAGCCACTCGCCGTAGAGCAGGTTCTCGCCGGTCGACGGATCGCGCGTGAACGCGACGCCGGTCGCGCTCGAGTCGCCGAGGTTGCCGAAGACCATCGCCTGCACGTTGCACGCGGTGCCCCAGCTCTCGGGGATGTCGTGCATCTTGCGGTAGACCTGCGCGCGCGGGTTCATCCACGAGTCGAAGACCGCGCCGATCGCGCCCCAGAGCTGCTCCTTCGGATCCTCGGGGAACGGTTTGCCCGTCTTCTCGCGGGTGATCTGCTTGAACGCCGCGACGAGCTTCTCCAGCTCGTCGGCGGGGATGTCCGCGTCCGTCACCTTGCGGCGCAGCTCCTCGGCGTTGAGGCGCGTCGCGTCGATGCCCTTGCTCTTGCCGACGCGCGCGCGCGCCTCGTCGAGCGTCTTCTCGAAGTGCTCGCGGTGGACGCCGAGCGCGACGTCCGAGTACATCGCGACGAAGCGACGGTAGGCGTCGAGCACGAACCGCGCATTGCCCGTCTTCTCCGAGAGGCCCTTGGCCGTCGCGTCGTTGAGGCCGAGGTTCAGGATCGTGTCCATCATGCCGGGCATCGACGCCCGGGCGCCGGATCGGACGCTGACGAGGAGCGGCGCCTTCGGATCGCCGAAGCGCATCCCGAGGCGTGACTCGAGCGTGGCGAGCGCTTCGTCGACGGCGGGCACGAGCGACTCGGGGATCTTGCCCGTGCTCGTGTACGCGCGGCACGCCTCGGTGGAGATCGTGAACCCCGGGGGCACCGGGAGGCCGAGCGAGGTCATCTCGGCGAGACCCGCGCCCTTGCCCCCCAGGAGATCGCGGCGCGTGGGATCGCCTTCCGCCTTGCCGTCACCGAACGCGAAAACGAGCTTCATGGCCATTTCGCAGGCACTCTACCGCGAAATCTGCCGCGAAGGGTTCCCGTGCGCATGGCGGCGCGATGCCGCGAGCGATGACGTCCGGTCGCGCTCGACGAGAGGGAAGGAACTGTCCTTGTACGATGTAAAACTCATCACCGTGGACCCGAGGAGAGCTCCCGTCACCGCGCTCGAGCGACGCGAGCGCCGGCCCACCGGCACGATCGTCTTCATGGCGGTCCTGTTCGCTCTCCCCATCGGGACGTGCGGCGGCATCGGCGCGACGAAGGCGGCGGCGAGCCGGAAGACCCCGGTCGCGACGACGGTGTCCGCGCTGGGCGCCGGCTCCGCGGCGATCGAGGACGGCGCGTACGTCTCGCTCGACGCCCAGCTCCGCGAGATCGCCTCGGAGGAGCTTCCGGTCGGCGACCGCCTCGTCGTCGAGGCCAAGGACACGACGGTCTACGCCGTGGAGGGCGCGCCCGGCGTCTACGTCGCGTCGGGCCTCCATGCGCTCCCGTCGGGGAGAATCTCCCGGGTCGAGGGCCGCATCTGCTCGCCCGACGCGCATCTCGCTTGTGAGACCGGCGACCTCCCGGTGAAGGCCTTCCTGCGCGCGGAGGAGCGGCGAACGGGCCGTGCGACGCGGGCGATCGCCCTCGGCGCGAAGCCGTCCGAGAACGTCCTCGAGGCGTGCATCGGTCTCGGCATCGCCGGCGTGCTCCTCGCGGCTCTCCTCGCGTTCATCGCGTTCGTCCTCCGCGGCCGGCGCGGGCCGCGGATGTCCGTCGAGAGGATGGTCGCCGTGCGCCACGGAGGCGACGTCACGCGCGTCCACGAGCTGCTCGGTCCGCGCTTCCGCCTGGCGCACGCCTCCTCGCGGATGCTCGTCCTCCTCACAGGAGTGCCGGCCTCGCGGGCGCAGCTCGTCGGCGCGTTCTCTCCCGACGACTACCCGCAGCGCGTCGAGATCGAGCTCGACGGCGCCGGGTATCGGGAGGCCTCGGCGCGCGTGCGGGTGACGGAGATCTTCGCGCAGCCCGCCGGCCCACCCGCGCAGATGGCGGCGAGCATCCGCGCGGCCCTCGAGGCCACGCTGAAGCGGGTGACGTACGCGCTCTCGGCGACGTAGCGCGATCAGCCGAGCTTCGAGAAGTCGCCGATCCGCAGCATGCACTGCGCGCCGTACGAGAGCAGCTCGAGGCGCTTCGGGGTGCGGGCGTCGTTCGGGTCGTTCACGAGCGTCCGCGTGAAGACGTCGTCGAGGCGCTGCGCGAGGTCCTCGGCCTGCGAGAGCGCCCTCGTGACCGCCTCCTCGGTGTGGAGCTCGCGCGTGGATGCGTCGACCTTGGCGACGACGTCCACGATGACCGCGTCGTCCTCCTTCTCGAACGCGTCCTTCGCGTGGAGCACGGGCTTGCTCTCCTTCGAGATGCCCGAGAGGCGCTTCGCCACGGTGCGCGCCTTCTCGAGCCACGCGCGCCCCTCGGTGACCGCGCGGTGCAGCGCCTGCGCCCGGGCGAGGGCATGCACCGGCCGATCGAGCGAGCCGCCCGCGCACACGGCGTCCGCGACCGCGCTCGTCGTGGCCGAGGCGACGATGCCGCGCAGACGCTCGGACGTGAAGTCGCGGAGCTTGGCCACGGTCTCGTCGCGCGACAGGTCGAGCTTCTTGCCCTCGAAGCCGTCGTACGCCCAGCCGTAGAGCTCGGAGAGCGACAGCGCCGCGTACGCCGGATTCACGCGTGCGCGCTCGATGAGCGTGCGCAGCGTCGCGATGCACGCGCGGCGGAGCGCGAACGGATCGGCCGCGCCGGTGGGCGAGAGGCCGACGGCGAAGCAGCCGGCGAGCGTGTCCAGGCGATCGGCGAGGGCGACGCACGCCGACACGTCGTCCTCCGCGACCGGGCCCTCGGCGCCGATGGGGCGATAGTGGTCGCGCACGGCGTTGGCGACCTCGGCGGGCTCCTTCGCGTGGAGTGCGTAGGCCCGGCCCATCTCGCCCTGGAGCTCGGGGAACTCGCCGACCATGAGCGAGACGAGATCGAACTTGCAGAGGTGCGCCGCGCGCAGGGCGAGGTTCTTCGCGTTCGCGTCGAGCCCGATCGCCCCGGCGATGCGGACGGCGAGCTTCTCCATGCGCGCGACCTTCTCGCGCACCGTACCGAGGCGGTTGTGGAAGACGATGCCCGCGAGCTTCTCGACGCGGTCCTCGAGCTTCGCCTTCCGGTCCTCCTCGTAGAAGAAGCGCGCGTCGGAGAGGCGCGCGCGCATCACGCGGTCCATGCCCTTCGTGATGTTGGCCGGTGCGTTCGCCGTGTTCACCACCGCGAGGTACTTCGGCAGGAGCTCGTGGTCGTTCTTCTGGACGACGAAGTACTTCTGGTGGCCGCGCGCGACCGCGCGGATGACCGATGCCGGCAGCTCGAGGAACTGCGCCTCGAACGAGCCCGTCACGACGAACGGCTCCTCGACGAGCGAGGCGTTCTCCGCGACGAGGCTCGGCTCCGGGTCGTGCACGCCGCCGGCCGCCTTCGCCGCCGCCGCGACGCGATCCATCATCGTCCTCGCGCGCTCGTCCCGATCGACGAGCACGTGCGCCTTGCGCATCGTGTCGACGTACGCGTCGGCGCTGGGGACGACGACGTCGCCCGGCGCGAGGAAGCGATGGCCCTTCGTCACGTTCCCCGAGCGCACGCCCGCGAACGAGACGTCGACGAGCTCGTCGCCGAAGAGGGCGATGATCCACTGCACCGGGCGCCCGAACGTCGCCTCGCCCGCGCCCCAGCGCATCGACTTGCGGAAAGGGATCTCGGCGGCGAGCTCGGCGAGCGCCTTGCCGAGGAGCTCGCGCGCGTCGCGCCCGCGCTCCTGGCGCCGCCCCGAGAGGTACCGGCCGGCCTTCTGCTTGCCGGCCGCGGCCTTCTCGACGATCTGGATGCGATCGACCGTGATGCCGAGCTTCTGCGCGAACGCCTCGGCGGCCTTGGTGGGCTTGCCGTCCTTGAAGCCGGCGGTCTCCGGCGGTCCCACGACCTCCTCGTCGAGATCGGGCTGCTTCTCGGCCACGTCGTGAATCACGAGCGCGAGCCGCCGCGGCGTACCGAGCGCCTTGATGTCGCCGTGGGCGAGGCGGAGCGCCTCGAGCTTCGTCCTGGCGAGCGCGGGCATCGCGGCGAGCGCGGCATCGACGAACGAGGAAGGCAGCTCCTCGGCGCCGATCTCGAGAAGGAGGGTCTTCGGCATGGGGGGCGCACGCTAGCAGAAAACGCTATCCTCGACGTCGTGCCGAAGGCACCCGAGCAGCTCCGTGCGTTCCTCGACCGGCCCTGGGACCGGCTTCGCGAGCTCAAGGACCGCCATGTCGCTGCCGAGATCGAGCGCGACGGTGCCGACGCAGCATTCGCGCTCGCGGAGCGCCTGCGCGCGCATGCCGAGGCCCTCGGCGCCCGGCCGTCGGCGGACGAACGTGCCGAAGACCTCGCGACCGCGGTGCGCCTGAGGAGGCTGCTCGACCGTGCCGGCTCCGCCCGTCCCCGCCGCGCTCGCTGATCTCGCGAAGACCTTCCGCGGCCTTCGCGTGCGCTGGTACGTCTTCGGCGCGCAGGCGCTGATCGCCGCGGGGGTGCCGAGGCTGACGGCGGACATCGACGTCACCGTCGAGGTGCCGCGCGGCGGGCCGCGAGCGCTCGTCGACGCGCTCCTCGAGGGCGGCTTCGTGCTGAGAGACGTCGGCGACGTGGAGCGCTTCGTGGCCGAGACGCGCGTCGTGCCTGCGCCCGTCGCGCGCCGCCGCGTGGCGACGCTCGCGGCGCTGCTCGAGGACGAGACCCTGATCCCGACCTTCGACCGGATCGCGCGACCCGCGCGACGGCCCGGCAAGAAGCGTCGATAGGAGGTATCGTCGAGCCATGGCCTCGTTCACGCTGACGCACGATCTCGACTGCGACGTCGACCGGTTCTGGAAGCTGTTCTGGGACCCCGAGTTCAGCAAGCAGCAGTTCGCGTACCTGGGCTTCCCGAAATGGGACATCGTCGATCAGAAGGAGACCGACACGGAGATCGTCCGGATCATCGACGCGACCCCCAAGCTCGACATGCCCGCCGCCGTCGCGAAGGTCCTCGGACCGGGGTTCGGCTACAAGGAGGAGGGCCGCTTCGACAAGGCGACGAAGAAGTTCCGCTTCGTCATCACGCCGAGCACGCTCCAGGGGAAGCTCAAGAACGAGGGCACGATGCGCGTCGAGGCGCGCGACGGCGGCAAGTGCCGCCGCATCGTCGACATCGTCGCCGAGGCGAAGGTCTTCGGCGTCGGCGGGATGCTCGAGAGCATGACGGAGAAGAGCATGAGGGAGGGCTGGGGAAAGGGCGCCGAGTTCATCAACGACTGGGTCAAGAAGAACCCGTGAGGCGTCTCGTCGCGCTCGTCGTCCTCGCGGCGGCCGCCGCGTGCGGGGGCAACATGCTCGCGGCGAGCCTCACGCCGGTCCCGCCGGTGCATCGCGTCCCGACGGACGTGCAGGGCACCACCATCCTCGTCGCCGACGAGCCGATCATCGAGACGCGCGATCCGATGCACATCCAGCGCGCGAAGGAGAACGACGTCCCTCGGCAGTACCGCGCCGCCATGCTCGAGGCCCTGAAGCTGGCCGGGTTCCGCGTCGTCACGGACGCGGGCGCCGCGCACGATCTCGTCGCCAAGCTCGCGCTGGCGGTCTCCGAGGACGGCGACCACGTGAAGCAGACGTACCGCTGCGGGCTCCGTCGCCCCGACGGAACGCCGGTCGCGCAGATCGACTGGACGTGGCCGGAGGGGACGTACGTCGGCGAATTCGAGGTCCTCGAGTTCGCGACGCACAACCTCGCCACGGAGGTGGCCAAGTCGTCCGAGGTCGTTGCCGAGCTGCGTCGGCCGAAGGCGACGCCGCCCGCCGAGAACGGCACCCAGACCTCACCGTGAGCTCGGGCGATCGCTTCTTCGCGTCCTTGCGGAAGGGTGACATCGACGGCGCCTTCGCCGTCACGACCGCGTTCGGATGACGTAGAGGACGCGCCGCGTACCTGGCGCGTACACTCGTTCGCGATCCTGCCGCCCGCGCCCGTGCAGCTCGCGGTCATGCTCCCGGAGTGCGGGGATGGAGAGGGGACGCTCGTGGGCTACGGCGGCCCCCCCCATCGAGCGCACCACGACGGCGCAGTCCCCCTGAAGGCAGTCTCTCGCGCTTCGTCGCCGACGATACGTTGCGCCCTGGCCGCGCAGGGGGCAGGATGCATGCGGGGACTGGTAGGGAGATGAAACAGCGTTCCTTGTTCCGGCGATGCGTCGCCATGCTCTTGTTCTTCGTCCTCGGAGTCGCCGCCTTCCAGGCCGGCTGCGGTGACAGCAGCGACGGGTCGATCTTCCCGAACGGAGGCGAGCTCGACGGATCGACGAACAACGGGCCGCTGCCGCCCGGCTTCGGATCGAGCGGCGGCGTCGACGGGTCGTCCGGCGGCCCGAGCGACGCCAGCACCGACGCGGTCGGCACGCTCGTCGTCACGCCCCCGACGGCGACGATCACCGTCACGATCGCGAACGGCGTCGTGACGGCGCCCACCCAGCAGTTCACCGCCTCGTACAACGGCGCGCAGGTGCCGGCGACGTGGCTGTTCGATCGCGGAGAGCTCGGCGACGTCGACGGCAGCGGCGTCTTCAAGGCGAGCGGGACGAACGTCGGCGAGGGCACGCTCACCGCGCGCTACGGCGCGCGCGAGGGCACCGCGAAGGTCAAGGTCGTCGTCGTCCAGTCGCAGAACGGCGCGCCGACCTACGCCGGCGGGCAGCCCGATGCGGGGGCGAGCCCGTTCGGCGGCCTCGGCGGCGTCGGCGGCGAGCCGCTCGGCGGCAGCGTCGACCCGGCGATCGTCACGAAGCTGAAGGGCACGCCCACGCCTCCGGCGAACGCGCAGGAGCTCGGCTTCCTGTACCCGTACGACAAGACGGTGTGGCCGCGCGGCCTGCTCCCGCCGCTCCTCATGTGGCAGTCGTCGTTCGACGACGCGAGCGCGGTCTACGTGAAGGTCTCGCAGGGCAACTTCACGTTCGAGGGCACGTACGCGCTGACCGGCACCGGCGACGCGAAGCGCCGCGTCCGCATCCAGGACGACGTCTGGAAGACGGCGACGCAGGGCAACCAGGGCGACGACCTCAAGATCGAGGTGCGCGTGCACCGCGCGACCGGCACGGTGATCGGTCCGATCACGCGCGCGTGGAAGGTCGCGCCCGGCGTGCTCAAGGGCACGGTCTACTACAACTCGTACGACTCGCAGGTGACCACCGGGGGCGGCGCCGAGACCGGCGGCGTCATCGCGATCAAGCCGCGCTCGCCCGAGCCCGCGCTCGCGATCCCGTCGATGCAGGGCAAGTGTCACGTCTGCCATACCGTCTCCGCCGACGGCTCGACGCTGTGGTCCGAGGACGGGAAGGTGAACTTCAGCGGCGGCGGGGACGACTACCGGAACGGCGCGTCGTACGACCTGAAGAACCCCGCGGCCGCGCGCACGCTCTACGACGCGGTCGCGACCCCCGGTCACAACCGTAAATTCGTGTGGGCCGGCCCGTATCCCGACGGATCGTTCGCGCTCGTCAGCTCGCGCTTCACCCGCGAGGCGTACCTCGAGACGGACGCGAAGCTCTTCGACCGCGCGACCGGCACCGAGATCCCGGCGACCGGCCTCTCCGCGGTGCAGAGCGCGGTGACGCCGGCGTTCTCGCCCGACGGCAAGAAGGTGGTCTTCAACTTCTGGGAGGGCCCCGGCGCCGGCGGCGTGACGGCGGGCGCCGGCCGATCCCTCGCGGTCTTCGACTTCACCTGCGGCGCACCCGCGGGATCGACGAAATGCGCGGCGGGCGCGACGTACGCGTTCGCCGGATTGCGTGAGATCTACAAGGACGCGACGCGCTATCCGGGCTGGCCGAGCTTCCTCCCCGACGGCAAGGCGGTCGTCTTCCACAACACCGTGCAGGGCGGCAACTGCGGCCCGGGGACCGTCGACCGCACCAGCATCTACAACTGCCAGCTCACGACCTGGTACAACGCGAAGGCGGAGCTGTGGATCGCGAAGGACGGCGCGACGAAGGACGCCCGCCGCCTCGACGCGCTGAACGGCAACGGCATCGGCCTGCCGACCAACGCGAACCATCCGGACGACACGCAGGTGAACTACCAGCCGACCGTGAACCCGGTTCCGTCGGGCGGCTACTACTGGGTCGTCTTCACGTCGCGCCGCATGTACGGCAACCTCCTGACCGGCCCGCAGGACGACGGCGCCCAGAAGAAGCTGTGGGTCGCGGCGATCGACATCACCACGGGGACGGCAGACCCGAGCCACCCGGCGTTCTACCTGCCCGGCCAGGAGCTGGGGGCGGGCAACTCGCGCGGGTTCTGGGTCGTCGATCCCTGCAAGCCGAACGGCACCTCCTGCGAGACCGGCGACGAGTGCTGCAACGGCTTCTGCCGCAAGCCCGCGGACGGCGGCGCGCTCGTGTGCTCCGACAAGCCGCCGGGTACGACGTGCGTGCAGGAGTTCGAGAAGTGCACGGTGGATGCCGACTGCTGCGATCCGGCGTTCAAGTGCATCGCCGGCAAGTGCGCGCGGCCGGATCCGGTCATCAAGTGAGCGCTCGGCCGCGCGAGCGGTCGTGAAACGCGGGTGAACGGCGGAAGCGATCGGGAGGCTCGTTCGTACGAGCCTTCATGGTCGATGCCGATCTCGTCCCGAAGTCCGTCCTCTCGTCGCCGACCAAGGCCCGCGCGCGCATCGCCGCGATCGCCGGCGCCGCGGCCGGGGGATGCGCGCTCGCCGGGTGCTGGATCCGCTTCGACGACGGGCTCGCGTTCCGCGCGTCGCTCGGGCTCACGAGCGCGGTGTTCGGCGCGCTCACGCTGGTGGTCGCGCTCGGCGCGAAGAGCGCGTGGGGCGCCGTGGGCCGCGCGCTCGGTCTCTCGATCGTCCTCGGGGTCGCGAGCGTCCTGATCCCGAGCGTGCTCGTCGCGAGCAGCGATCGCATCCCCTTCGTCGCCTGCCTCGTCTTCGGCTCGTTCTTCGGCGCGTTCACCGGCTTCGTCTATGGCCTGTTCCTCGCCGCGCTCGCGGGGATCACGTGGCGCGACGCGAATGCCTGGACCCACGAGGGCGCCGACCGCGCCACGCGCACGGCCGCAGGCTGGGCGCTGTTTCCTTCCGCGCTCGCCCTCGCGACCGCGGTCGCCCATGACCGCGAGCCGATCTCGGAGTGGGCAGCCGACCGCGCGCGCGAGGCGCATGACGTCGCCATGCCGCTCGGCCTGCTCGGCTTCGCCCTCGCGGTCGGAGTCGCGGCCGTCGCGTTCGCGCGCGCCGAGCTCCGCATCGTGAAGCGGCGGCGCTGGCTCGGCATGGTCGTCGCCGGCGATCCGCGCTGGTCGATCCGCGCGCCCGCTCCGCACGACGACCTCGCGTCGCTCCCGCGCCTCCGCGACGGCGGCTCCGTCCTCGAGTACCGCGGGGAGGGCGGCGCGTACCGCGTCTCCGCGAACGGCCGGGCGGTCGCGATCCTCTAGAGCGGCGCGCCCATGTGCATCGTCTCGAGGCGGAGCGTCGCGCCGATCGCGACGAGCGCGTCGGCGATCTCGGGCTGATCCTCGACGACGATGCCGAGCGAATCGTCCGCCGGTCGTGCGTGCGGCCGGAGCGCGTGGAGGAGCGCGATCGCGACGTCCGGCCGGCGCGCACGGAACGGATACGCGCCGGGGAACGCCGGGTCGAAGATCGCCGCGGCCACGACCTCCTCTCCCACCTCGACGAGGCGGAGGACGCGGTTGCCCTTCGCGCGCGCGTCGGCGAAGAGGCCCGGCAGGACGTTCATCGTGGCCTCGATGCGGGCGTCGTCCCCGGGCTCGAGCGTGCGCGCGCCGGCCACGCGCGGCTGCGCATCGAGGAGAGCCCAGCGGAAGCCCAGCACCTTGGACCGGTAGCGCGGACGGAGCCCGAACGACTCGTAGAGCGCGATGGCGGCGGCGTTGTGCGGCAGCACGTTGAGGCGCCACTCGCTGCAGCCGGCGTCACGGAAGCGATCGCGCACCGCGCCCATGAGCGCCCGGCCGACGCCGCTGCGCCGCGCCGACGGATCGCTGATGATGATGCGGAGGAAGCCCACGCCGTCGAGCACCTGGTAGTAGGCGAGCCCGGCGGCGGCGCCGTCGCGCTCGGCGATGAGGGTGGTGGCCATCATCTCGCGCTCGAACGTCTCGGGCGCAGGGACCGCGTCGGGGACGCGCAGCTCGGGGAACAGGCGCGCGAACGTCGGGTAATCGCCCTGAATTGCCGGTCGGATCACCATGGAACCCGACCGTAGCAGGTGCTTGTCGCCTCGGTTTTGGCCGTGATATTCCTTCGGGCCCATGCGTACGACGCTCGGCCTCGGCCTGATGGCTATCGTGACCTCGCTCTCGACGATGAGCTGCAGCAGCGGCTCCGACGAGCCGTACAAGCCGGCGCCGGCGTGGTCGGGGCGCAAGCCGAACCTGCCCTCGCCCCCCGCCCTCAACGCGGCGCCGATCAAGGTCGGCGATGCGTACACCATCCAGGGCGCGTCGCATCACCTCCGCAGCCGCATGCACGACAAGGAGGTCACGAAGTCGCCGATCGCGATCACCGGCTACATCGTCGAGGAGAACATCTCGACGGCGCCGGCATGCGCGGTCCACAAGTCGGGCAAGGCCGACCCCGAGGACTGCAAGTCGGAGATCCCGTCGTTCTGGATCGCCGACGAAAAGGGCGCCGGTCCGGACAAGCCGCGCATCCGCGTTCTCGGCTGGGCGAAGAACTTCGCGACGGTCTACGACGCGATGGAGAAGTACAAGAACCTCAAGGACCCGCCGACCGAGAAGCAGGTCGTGAAGGACGAGGTCTGGCAGGTCGACGTGCCGTTCCCGCTCCCCGCGAAGGGCGCGAAGGTGAAGGTCACCGGCCAGTACGGCTACACCTTCAGCAAGGCCTCGGGCGGCCTCGTCAGCGATCCGGTCAACGGCGTGCTCACCTTCCAGAAGTACGAAGTGCTCGAGCCGGCGCCGGAGAAGGTCTCGTTCACCAACAAGAAGTGAGCGCGACCGGGCCCGCCTGATTCCACGCGGGCTCCAACGCGGCTTCACACGCCGTCGTTCCAAGCTGCTTTCCGTGAGCGGTGCTGCCGCTCCGAACGGAAAGGGAACGACGATGAACACGACCGCGACCGACTCGACGACCAAGACGACCACGAAGGCACCGCGCGCGCCGCGCAACGGCGTCGACACCCCGCTCCTGCTCGGCACGATCGGCGCCGTGGCCGGTCAGCGCGAGCTCGCGAAGTTCACGTTCCGCGCGAGCAATCGCTGGCTCCGCGGCACGCACAGCCAGAGCCGCATGGAAGGCTTCTACGGCGCGGGCGGCGAGCACATGCAGACGCGTGAGTTCGTCTACGACGCCGACCATCCGCCCGTGCTCTGCGGGAAGGGCGAGGCGCCGACTCCGGTCGAGTTCCTCCTCCACGCGCTCGCGGCGTGCATCACCGCGGGCATCGCGAACATCGCGGCCGCGCGCGGCGTCACGCTGCACGAGGTGGAGTCCACGGTCGAGGGCAACATCGACCTGCAGGGCATCTTCGGGCTCTCCGAGAGCGTGCGGAACGGGTACCAGAACATCCGGATCGGGTTCCGCATCCGAGGCGACGCGCCCGAGTCCAAGCTCCGCGAGATCGTCGAGCAGTCGCGCGCGCGCTCGGCGGTGTTCGACGTGCTCTCGAACGGCGTCCCCGTCCAGCTCGACATCGACGCACGCTGAGCGAGGGGGCCATGCGACGCACGGACACCGTCGTGATCGGCGGAGGTCAGGCAGGGCTCGCGATGAGCCGGTGCCTCTCCGACCGCCGCATCGAGCATGTCGTCCTGGAGCGCGGCCGCGTCGCCGAGCGCTGGCGGAGCGAGCGCTGGGACTCGCTCCGCCTGCTCACCCCGAACTGGCACAGCCGCCTTCCGTCGTACGCGTACGCCGGGCCCGACCCCGACGGCTTCATGACGATGCCCGAGGTCGCGGCGTACCTCGAAGCGTATGCCCGTGCGTCGGCCGCGCCCGTCGAGACCGAGACCTCCGTGACGTCGCTGGTCTCGAGCGGATGCGGCTACCGGATCGAGACCACGCGCGGGACCTGGGAGGCGGCGAACGTCGTGGTGGCCACCGGGCACTGCGACGTGCCGCTCGTGCCGGCGGTGGCGTCCGCGCTCGACCCGGCGGTCGCCCAGATCACCCCGACGGCGTACCGGAACCCGCGCATGGTCGAGGAGGGCGGCGTCCTCGTCGTCGGTGCGTCCGCGTCGGGCGTTCAGATCGCCGACGAGCTCGCGCGCGCGGGGCGCACCGTGACGATCGCGGCGGGTACGCACACGCGGCTGCCGCGCCGCTACCGCGGCCGCGACGTGATCTGGTGGATGGATCGACTCGGGGTCCTCGACGAGACCGCGCGCGACGTCCGGGACCTCGAGGCGGCGAGGCGACAGCCTTCGCTGCAGCTCGTGGGCGGCAGGCGCTCGCTCGACCTCGGCACGCTCCAGGCGTCGGGGGTCCGGGTCGCCGGCCGCGTCGCCGCCGCACGCGGCACGACCGTCGCCTTCGGCGATGATCTCGCGGACAGCATCGCGAGCTCCGAGCGTCGGCGCGCGCGCCTCCTCGCGCGGATCGATGCGTTCGTCGCCGCCTCGCGTCTCGAGCACGTCTTCCCGCGCGAGGAGGACCTGCCGCCGCCGATCGTGGCGCCGCGGCTCGCGTCGCTCGATCTCCGGCGGGAGAGGATCCGCACCGTCGTGTGGGCGACAGGCTTCCGCCGCGAATATCCCTGGCTGCACGCGCCGGTCCTCGATGCGCGCGGCGAGATCATTCATGACGAAGGCGTCACCCCTTCGGCGGGGTTCTACGTCCTCGGCCTCCGCTTCCTTCGCACGCGCAAGTCGACCTTCCTCGACGGCGTCGGCGACGACGCACGCGTGCTCGCCGACCACATCGATCGCCGCCGCAAGCTGCGCGCGGCCGCATGAACGCCTGCCTGCTCGAGGAGTCTCCGATGAACGACCAGCCGCTGTCCTCTGTCTCCCGTCGCTACGACGCGATCGTCGTGGGTGCGCGCTGCGCCGGCGCGGCCACGGCCCTGCTCCTGGCGCGTGCGGGCGCACGCGTGCTCGTCCTGGACCAGGCGACGTACGGCACCGACACGCTCTCGACCCACGCGCTCATGCGCGGCGCGGTCACGCAGCTCCATCGCTGGGCCGTCCTCGACCGCATCACCGCCGCCGGGACGCCCCCCATCCGACGGACCTCGTTCCACTACGAGAGCGGCGTCGTCGACGTCGACATCCGCGCGCGAGGCGGCGTCGATGCGCTCTACGCGCCCCGCCGTACGCTCCTCGATCGCGTCCTCGTCGACGCAGCCTCCGCCGCAGGCGCCGTGTTCCGCTACGGCGTCTCGGTCGGCGAGCTCGTCCATCGCGAGGGACGCGTCGACGGCGTCGTGGCGAGGGATCGCGCAAGCCGGTCCGTTGCGATCTCCGGCGATCTCGTGATCGGCGCCGACGGCCGCACGTCGAGGATCGCCTCGCTCGCCGGCGCCGAGACGCTCCGCGAGGGCGCGCACACGAGCGCGCTGCTCTACGGCTACTTCGACGGCCTGCCCGGCGACGCGTACCGCTGGTACTGGGCCGAGAACGCGAGCGCGGGGCTCATCCCGACGAACGACGGCGTGGCCAACGTCTTCGTCGCGACGCGGCCGGAGCGCCTTCGCGGCGCGCTCGAGCACGGAGCCGAGCGCGCGTTCGCAGAGGTGCTCCGCGCCGCCGCGCCCGAGCTCGAAGGCGCCGTGACCTCCGCCCATCGGCACGGGGCGCTGCGAATGTTCCGCGGGCAGCATGGAGTGGTGCGGGCGGCGCACGGCCCGGGCTGGGCGCTCGTCGGCGATGCCGGCTACTTCCGCGATCCGCTCACCGCGCACGGGATCAGCGACGCGCTCCGGGACGCGGAGATGCTCGCGCGCAGCGTGCTTCGCGGATCGCTCTCCGCATACGCGGAGGCGCGCGATGCGCTCGCCCTCCCGATGCTCGACACGAGCGACGCCATCGCGTCGTTCGACTGGGATGCGCCCCGCATCCAGGAGCTCCACGCCCGGCTGAACGCCGAGATGAAGGCGAGCGTGCGTGCGGTGGAGGCGCAGGGACGCCTCGCGGCGTGACGTCAGGGGCCGTGCACCGTCGCGGTCCACGCACGCGACATCGGCTGCTTCGCCTGGGTGTTCGCGCGGCGCACCGATTCCGCGTCGGGGGCGGAGAAGACGCACACCATCCGATGCACGTCGTGCGAGACGTGACTCACGAGGAGCTCGGCACGATGCAGGTCGAAGCACGGGTCGCGCGCTGCGACCATCGCGCGGATCTGCTCGAGGGTCATGCCCGCGGGCAGATCGCGCTCCACGATGACCGTGGAGTAGCCCGGCGGGGAGACCGATCGGTCCGATGCCGGCAGCTCGGTCGCCGGCCAGATCCGGGTGAACGGCAGCCCGCCCTTGCGTTGTGTGACGCGCACCGACTCCGCATCGGGCGCGTCGTAGAGGCAGACCATCGAACGACCGTCGAGCGACAGGTAGCTCCTCCGGAAGTGCACGTCGTGTTGCTCGAGACACCACGCGACCGCGTCCTCCGCGCGCTGCAGCTCGTCGAACGCCTTCGCTTCGTCGAACGAGCGCTCCACGACGACCCTCTGTGGTTCACGCATCGAGCCCCTCCACCACGTGACGCACCCCTGCCGCAACCGCCGCGAGCGGCACGGCGGCGAGCGCGCTCCGATGACGTGCCTCCGCATCCCGATCGCCGCTCGCGCGTGCACACCGGATCAAGACGACGAGCGCGAGCGCCGTCTCGGTCGGTCGCTCGAGCAGCTCGGCGATGGCCAGGGCCCGCGCCGCGCGGTCGCGTGCGAGATCGAACCTCCCATCGGCGAAATCGATCTTCGCCACCCGCGTGAGGACGTACGCGAGCCGATGCTTCGCGTCGGCGATCGTGAGCGCCTCGATCTCCGCCGCGAGCGCCGCGGCCGCGCCCTCGACCCCCAGCGCGAGCCCGGTCAGCGCGACGAGCGAGCGTGCGAAGGGGGCCTCGCTGCCCTCGCGGAAGCGCTCTCCGAGGACGACGAGCTCCTCGGCACGCCGGCGCGCTGCGCGGAGGTCGCCGCGCTCGAAGTCCGCCACGACGAGGTGCTCGAGCGCCTGGAACTCGTCGTGGTGATCGCGCGCGACGCGGGCGAGCGCGCGCGCCTGCTCGAGCTTCGCGGTCGCGTCGGCCACCTGCCCCCGGTGCAGCGCGAGGAGCCCGAGGGCGTCGAACGTCGCCGGAGGCTCGATGCCCGTGTGCTTCCCCCGTGCGGCGGCCTCGAGCGCGAGGGCCTGCGCATGCCCGAGATCGCGCTCGAGGAGCACGAGACACCGCGCTGCCTCGGCCATCGCGCGCACACGCTCCTGCTCGCTGCCGCCGCGGCTCGCGCGCTCCGCCTCGCGCATGTGCCGCTCGGCGTCCGACCAGCCGCCCGTCTCCCAGCTCAGGTAGCTGAGGATGTGGAATGCGAGGCGCGCGTGCTCGTGCGCGCCGAGATCGAGCGCGCGATCGGCGAGGCCCTCGATCCACCGCGACGCCGTCGCGACGGCCTCGGGGCGGCGCGCGGCGAACTGCACGTCGGCGAGCTCGATGAGCCGCTTGGTGCGTCCGGGCTCGTCCATCTGCTCGGCGTGCCTCGCCCCGCGACGCGCGAGCGTGAACGCGTCGGCGTTCGCGAACATCCGCAGCGAGCGCCGCGCGGCGGCGAGGCATGCCTCGGCCGCGAGCTTCGAGTCGTGGGCGAGATCGGCGTGATGTGCGAGATCGCCGATCGTCGCGGCGCCCGCATCGGTGCGCGAGGCGAGGAGGGTGGCGACGCGCTGGTGCATGAGCCGTCGTCGCGGCTCCGAGAGGTCGGCGTAGACCACCCGGCGGACGATCTCGTGCGCGAACACGTAGCCGAAGCGCCGTCCGGGCTCGCGGACGAGGAGCGAGCGCGCCTCGAGCTGCTCGAGCGCGGCCACCACGGCCTCGACGCTCAGTGTCGAGAGATCGCCGATCGCCGCCGCATTGGTCGTGCCGCCGAGCACCGCCGCCCAGCGCAGGACGTCGGCCGCCTCGGGCGGCAGCTGCGCGATACGGTCGCGTACGAGGCCGGTGAGCGTCGACGGCAGGTCGTCGCCGGCTCCGCCGGTACGCGCGAGCTCGAGGGCGAAGAGCACGTTGCCTCCGCTCTGCTCGAAGACGGTCCTCGCATCTGCGGACGGATCGAGGGCGCGCACGAGCGTGCCGATCGCGTCCTCGGCGAGCGGTCCGATCGCGAGCTCGCCGAGCAGACCCTCGCGGCGGAAGGCGCGCAGCACGCGCAGGAGCGCCGCGTTGTCCGCGACCTCGCCCTCGCGCGCGGCGAGCACGATCAGGATCGGACGCGCCCGGTTCGACCGCGCGACCCAGTGGAGCAGCTCGGCGGAGTCGGCATCCAGCCACTGGACGTCGTCGAGGACGATCGCCACTCCGCGCGTGTCGCTCGCCAGGCTCGCGACGATCTCGGAGGCCCGTGCGAAGAGCCGCTCACGCGTCGCCCCCGACGCGGGACTGACGGCGAAGGGGTCGGCGTCCGTCGCGCCCGACAGCGCATCGGTCCAGGGGGCATAGGGGTGGCCGCGCTCGGCCTCGTACGAGGTCCCGCTCAAGACGACTGTGCCGGTGTGGCGCAGCTCGTTCATCCACTCGGCGAGGAGGCGCGATTTGCCGATCCCCGCCTCGCCGGTGACCAGCCTCACCAGCAGCGAACGCTGCTCGGCCACGTCCGTCGCGAGCGCGCGGAGCGCCTCGAGCTCGGTCGTCCTGCCGACCAGCGGCGGCTCGGGCGAGCGCGGCGTGCTCGGCCGCCGTGGCGACGGCGCGGGGGTAGGGGGCGGGCGCGGCTGGGTGTCGATCGCGCGCCATGCGGCCTCGAGCTCTCCGCGGGACGCACGCCCGAGCTCCTTGTCGAGGCGGCGTCCGCTCTCGTAGTGCAGGCGCGCTTCCTCCTTCCTGCCGGCCGCGCCGAGCAGCCGCACGAGCGCGGCCCGCGCGCCCTCCTCCAAGGGATCGACGCGCACCCACGTGCTCGCGTGGTCGATCGCGCGCGCCGGCTCGCCGGCGAGGCGCCGCGTGAGCTCTGAAAGGATCGCGATCCGCAGCGTCCGCGCGCGCTCGCGTTCGCCGATGCACCAGGCCTGGTAGTCGTCGAAGTCCGGCAGATCGAGGCCCTCGAGCGGCTCACCGCGGAACGACGCGGCGGCGCGCTCGAGCTCCTCGATGGTGTGGTCGGCCGCCGGTCTCGAAGCCAGCGCCTTCTTCAGCGCGAGCGCGTCGACCGTCACCCCGTCCGGTACGAACGCGACGCGATCGCGATCGGCCTCGATGCGCCGCGCGCGAGGGGCGTCGAGCACCGCGCGGAGCTTGCTCAGGCTCCAGCGCAAGGCCCCGCGAGGGTCATCGGCGACGTCCCACAGGAGCGAGCAGAGATGATCGCGCCTGTGCTGCCGCTCTGTCAGGACGAGGTACGCGAGCAGCGCGCGGGTCTTCTTCGACTGGGGCAGGGCGACGACGAGCCCGTCCCGGACGACCTCGAGCTCACCCAGCAGACGGAGCTCCAGCGAGGCCTCTGTCGCCCACCCCATGCCGCGCAAGGTAGCACCAGACCACCGCGATTCCACGCCCGTTCCCACGGAGCTTCTCACGGACGACCGCCAGATTCGTCACGTGAAAGGAGGCACGGTCATGGTCGAGACGATTGCATGGGCGGCCTGCGGGGGAGTGATGATGGGCCTCTCCTCGTCGGCGCTCTTCGCGCTCACGGGCTCCACTCGAGGTGTCAGCGGCATGGCCGCCGCGCTCTTCGGGCGGGAGCGCGGATTCGGGGGCGCCTACCTGTTCGGGATGGGCTCCTCGGGGGCGGCACTGCACGGGCTTTTGCCGGACGCGTTCGGTGGGACGAGCGGGCGTCCGCTCGCCCTCGTGCTCCTCGCCGGGCTCCTCGTCGGGTTCGGCGCGAGGCTCGCCAACGGGTGCACCAGCGGTCACGGCCTGAACGGCATCGCCCGCGCCTCGCTGCGCTCCTACGTCGCGCTCGCGATCTTCGCGTTCACCGCGACCGGCGTCGTCGCGGTCTTCCCGCCGTCCGGAGGCGCGCAATGAGCCGAGAGCTGCGTCACGCGACCGTCGCGTTCGCCTGCGGCGCGACGTTCGCCGCCGGGCTGACGCTCGCCGGCGTCGAGCGGCCGATGGTGATCTTGAACGCTTTCTCGCTCTCGTCGTCGTTCGACCCGCGCATGGTGGTGATGTTCCTCGTCGCGATCGCCGTGCAAGCGCCGCTCGTCGCATGGCTCCGTCGCCGTCGCGCGGAGGCGTCTACGACGCCTGCTCAGACGACGCGTCTGCGCATCGACGCCCCGCTCGTCCTCGGCTCGGTGCTCTTCGGCGTCGGCTGGGGGATCGCCGGCGTGTGCCCCGGACCGGCGGTCACCGCCGCGCTCGTCGGCGGCCCCTACGTCACCACGTTCATCGTCGGCCTCGCCGGCGGGATCGTCCTTCATCACGTCATCCGCGAACGCAAACACATGGAGAGTTGATCATGGCTGCTAGCTGTCCCCAGGGTTTCGACGTCGCACGGCTGCGCATGCGCGTGCAGGAGACGTACGAGAGCGTCGCGCGCGATCCGCACGGCGACTTCCACTTCCATCGTGGCCTCGAATACGCCGTCCGCCAGCTCGGCTATGACCGCGAGGAGCTCGAGGCGCTCCCGCGCCTCGCGACGGATGCGTTCGCCGGCGTGGGCAACCCGCATCGAGGCGGCGCTGCGCGCGCGGGGGAGGTCGTGCTCGATCATGCGTGCGGCGCGGGGATGGACCTCCTGCTCGCGGCGCGACGGATCGGCCGCGGCGGCCGCGCCATCGGCGTCGACATGACGGCCGGGATGCGCGCACGCGCGCGGCGCGCGTCGATCGAGGCGGGGATGGAGGACCGCGTCGAGATCCGCGAGGGCGTCTACGAGGCGCTGCCCGTTCCGAGCGGCTCGGTGGACGTCGTCCTCTCGAACGGCGTCGTCAACCTCGCGCCCGACAAGCGCGCCGTGTTCCGCGAGATCGCGCGCGTGCTCCGGCCGGGGGGGCGCCTGCTCCTCGCCGACGTCGTCGTGCGGCGTGAGCTCACGCTCGCTGCGCGCAACGACCCGGACCTCTGGGCCGCGTGCATCGCCGGTGCCTTGCCCGAGCCAGAGCTCTTCGAGCTCGCGGCCGATGCGGGGCTCGAGGGCGGACGCATCGTCGAGCGCTACGATGCGTTCGCAGGCACGAGCGCCGAGCAGAAGGTCTCGCACGACCTTCACGTCCAGGGCGTCGCCTTCGTCGGCATCAAGCGTTAGCGTCCGCGCCGGCTAGCTGTCGGGGGGCGAGAGCGGACCTTCCGCCACCCGAACACCGGTCCCGGTCGCGACGCCCGCCGAGGCCGCGGAATACGTCCCCACCGTGGCGGGTGGGTGCTCGAGGTTCGGCGACCCGAGCTCGCCGCCGATGATGCCGAGCTCTTCGTCGTAGAGATCGTCGCCCTCGGCATTCCGGTGCATCTGACGGTTCTGCGCGATCGCGAGCACCGCTCCGGCGGCGCTGCCGATGATCGCGCCGGCCACGAGGCCGGGAGGGCCGGCGAACGCGCCGAGCGCCGCGCCCGCGACGACCCCGAGAGGGATCTCGGCCATGGCGATGCTCCGTGCAGGTCGGATGCGGTTCATGCCCGCACGGGGAGCATCGCGCATGCCTGCGTCTTCACCCGAGCGTCGGGTCAGCCGGGGAGGAGCGCTCGTACTTCCTTCGCCGCCGACGACTGAGCCGCGGGCGCGAGCACGGCGAGGATCGCGCGGCGGTCGCGCTCGCTGAGCCCGCCGCCGGTCTGCGCGATCCAGTGCGTGGCGACGAGCGCGCCCGCGCCGACGGCGAACGCGGCATCGTTCTGATCGGGGCCGAGCGTGAGCGGCTCGGGATCCTTGTCGCCCGTGAGCCGGAGCGTCGCCGCCGCGAGCGCTCGATCGCGGAGGAGATCGACCGCGACCATCAGCGCGCGGACCGCCTTCGCGACGAAGAGCTGGCGGGTCGCCCGACCGAGCGCAGCATCGACGGCGCGGTCGGGGAGGTACGCGAGGGCGCGGAGCACGATCGTCCGGCCGGCGCTGGTCGACGAGAACGCGAGGTTCTCGTGCGTCCAGACGAACGCCGGTGCCGCGCGGTCGAGCGTGGCGAGATCGGTGAGCGGCGTCTTCTGCAGGATGCGCTCGACGATCTGCGCGAAACGCTGGACGTCGACCGCGCTCCCGCTCGTGGGGAGATCCATCAGCGGCCGAGGCGTCTTCGTCTGCTGCACCCGCCGGAGCTCGGGCCAGGCGGTGAGGCGCGCCGGCGGCTCGGTCCCGAGGAAGCGTTCTGATCCGGTCCACCACTTCAGGTCGATGTCCGTGCGGGCGAGCTCGAACATGCGCGACAGCCACGTGTGCCGCGAGAGCGCGTCGCCGACGTCGGCGGGCGAGGGGACGACGTCGAGCGTCTTGTCGATGACCTCGAGCAGGCGCTTCGGACCGCTCCTGCGGAAGACGGCGTCGAACCCCGGGTGCGTCGACTGCACGAGATCGTGGAGGACCGCCGCGAGGGCCCATTCGGCGCCGGTCGGCGCCTGCTCGAACCGATCGATCGGCGCCACGCGACGTGCGATGCGTACGCGCGCGAGATCGACGAGCGAGAGCGTCACGGAGTCGGACGGGGCACGATGCTCGCCGATGGCGAGCGCGTTCTTGCCTCCGATCGGCCTGCCCGGGATCATCGCGCCGCCGAGGACGAGCGGCGCGAGGAAGGTCGAGAAGAGTCGATCGCAGAGCGCCTGCGGATCGTCCTTCGCCATCGCTCAGCCCTTGTTCGCCGGTGGGAGCTGCGGTGCGCCCTCCGGGGGCGCGGGGGGCTGCACCTGGCTGAGCGCGAACATCCCGAGCGGCTCGAGCTTCAGATCGACCGGCTTCTCTTCGAGCGCCCTCTGGATCGCCTCGCCGACGAGCGGCTCCCAGACCTGCGCTTCGAGCAGCGCGGTCTCGAGCGGGGAGAACGCGCTCTCCTCCACCGCCATTGCGCGCGCGCCGGTGTCGATGAAGAGCACCTGCGAGGAGGATGCACCGAGCGCGCGATAGAGCACCTCGGGCGCGACTGCGGGCGTCACGTCGTAGCCGGCGGGGATGTAGAGGTTCGGGTGGATCTCGACGAAGAACGTCCCGAGCGGCACCGCCTCGATGCCGGCGGCCGAGCGGAGGAAGGCGCCGCGCGGGGTGATCGCGATCTGCGTGCGCAGGATCGTCTGATGCGGGAGCGCGTACGCGATGCGCCGGAGCAGCGAGATCTGCGCCGGATCGATCCACGTCGCGGTCACGTTCCGCCAGGGCGACGGCGAGGGCACCACGCGGAGCGGCACGCGCACGGGATCGGGCAGGGCCGCGCCGACCGACTTCGCCGCGTCCCGGCTCGCGTCGGTGCGGAGCTCGACACGCGCGAACGCACGGAGGTCGCCCATCTGGGGGGTCTTGTCGAGCGACCACGGCTCGTCGCCGCGGCCGCGCAAGAGGACGAGCCCGTGCGGATCGAACACCGGGCACGCGCGGAGCGCGACCGGATGGCGGTAGCCCATCTCGACCGCGACGCCCGGTCCCGCGGGCAGGAACGTGGTGATGCCCGGGGTCCTCGCCATGAGCGGCCGCATGCGCTTCGGCAGCTCGGGGATGCGCATGATGTAGCGGCGCACCGGGCCCTCGTCGAAGGCGCTCTCGGGCGGCCACTCGCCGACGGCCACCTCACCCTCCACCCGCGAGCGAACGAAGTAGTGGATGAGCGCAGGCCCGAGGCCCTGCTCCGCGACGATGAAGCGCGGACCGCCCTCGTCGATCGTCGACGGGTCGACGTGCGGCATCAGGCGGAGGAGCAGCGAGCGCAGGCCGACGTCCTTGTCGAGGTCGTAAACCTGCGTGAACCGATCGTGGTAGAGCGCGAGCGCCGCGTCGGTGGAGATGAGCTGCGTCGCGTCGTAGCCGAACGGCGCGGCCGCATCGCGGTACTGCACGAAGTGGCGGCTCGTGCCGGTGAAGGTGAACCCGCCGACGAGCCGCGCGGTCTCGGCGACGCGGTCCATGCGGTCGCTCGACTCGGCGGCGAACGAGAGCGTGATCTCGCGCGTGCCGAGCTTGCTCCGGACGATCTGGATCTGGAGGCTCGGCATCAGGTCCTCGAGCGAGTGCTCGCGCGTGTAGACGCTGAGCCAGGCGACGAGGCGGTCGAGCGACGGGAGCAGGACGAGGCCCTTCGCGCCGAGCGCCACACCCTTGCCCTCGAGCCCGAGGCCGGGCGTCCGAAGGCGGGTCTGGTGGAGGGCGATGCGCTCGAGCATGCGGGAGGCGCCCAGGATACCATGTCGCTCATGGGGCTTCGCAGCGGGCTTTCGGCCGTGTTCCTCGCGTGCGCCTGCGGAACGGTCGCGCTCCTCGCGTGCTCCGACGACGAGCTCGGGCCAGGCGCATCGGGAGGCGACGCGGGATCGGACGTCGCCCCTCCGACGCCGACGCCGCGGCCTCCTCCGAACGACCCGCCCGAGGAGCCGCCTCCGCCCGACGGCGTCGACCGCACGGGCTTCCTCGGCGAGGCGCAGCTGATCGCCGACGTCGGCGAGCCGACCGACGGTCCTTCGTGGCACGCGGTCGAGGGCGCGCTCTATTTCGCGGTGCCGGGCAGCGCGACGCCGCTGCGTGCGCTCGTTCCGGGCGGGCCGGTGACGGCCGCCGCCTACGACGACGCGGGCGCGTCGCGCCCCGTGGGGACCGCGAGCAACGGCGGCAGCGCGCTGCTGCTCACGGAGGGCAACGCGCTTGCGGTGCGCGATGTCGACGATGCGGGCGCGGTGACGGTCAGCCGGCGCATCGCACCGCTCGGCGCCGTGCTCGGCGACATCGCGGCCGTCGACGGCGGATCCAGCGCGTTCTTCGTGGACACGACGTCGATGCGCGCGTTCCGCTACGACGCGCCGAGCGACGTCTCGCTGGCGCTCGACGAGGCCGACGCCGGGCGCGCGACGGGCATCGCTGCCAGCATCGACTCGGTCGGCGCGAAGTTGTGGGTGGCGGCGAACGGCGTCCCGTTCACCGGCACCGCGGTCTTCGTCTACGAGCAGCAGCTCGGCGGCGGGTTCCTGCAGGTCGGCGCGATCGATCTGAACGGCACGCCTCCGAACGCGATCGCCGTCGACGACGGTGGCTTCCTCTACGTCGCGTGGGCGCGGGGCATCGACGTCTACACGAACGCGGGGAAGCTCTCCGGACCGTCGCCCGGGCTCCCCCTCGCCGCCGCGCCGACGAGCCTCGCCTTCGGCGGTGCCGATCGACGCACGCTCTTCGTCACCACCGCCGCCGGCAAGATCTACGCGGTGCCCACGAACCGCCCGGGGGTCCTGCGTTGAGCGAGCGGTTCGATGTCGCGGTGATCGGCGCCGGGCCCGCCGGCGAGAAGGCGGCGATCAAGGCCGCCTACTTCGGCAAACGCGTCGTCCTCGTCGAGCGCGCGGAGCGCTACGGCGGAGCGTGCGGGAAGGGGGGGCTCGCGTCGAAGATCCTCCGCGAGAGCGCACTCGTCTACCGCGGCGTCGCTCGGCGCCTCTCCGACGTGCTGCAGCCCGTTCACCATGGGAGCGGGCAGCGTCTCGAGATGCCCAACCTCCTGCGCGCGGTCGATCGCGTCTGCGATGCGCACTACGAGGGCGTGCGCGAGGGCATCGAGAAGCACGGCATCACCTGGATCCGCGGCCACGCGCGCTTCCTCGATCCCGAGCGCCTCGACGTCGACGGCCGCGAGGTCCGCGCCACGACGATCGTGGTGGCGACCGGCTCTCGTCCGAGCCAGCCGCCGTTCGTCCCGTGGGGCGCGCCGGGCGTCTACCATGCGGACACGATCCTCTCGATGCCGACGATCCCGAAGTGCCTCGCGGTCGTCGGCGGCGGCGTGATCGGGACCGAGCTCGCGTCGCTCTTCGCCGCGCTCGACGTCGACGTCCACGTCATCGAGCAGCGACCGAAGCTCCTCGGGTTCCTCGACGACGACATCGGCGATCACCTCCTCGGAGAGCTCCGCGCGCGGGGCTCGCACATGCACCTGGGCCGGACGGTCGTGGCGTGTCGGGTCGAGGACGGCGAGGTCCGTGTCGTCACCGACGACGGCGAGACGATCCGTGCCGAGGCCGTCCTCTTCGCCGGCGGTCGGCTCGCGAACACGGACGACCTCGGCCTCGAGCGGATCGGCGTCGAGCTCGGGCGCCAGGGCCGACCGGTGGTCGACGCCGCGTTCCGGACGAACGTCCCCAACGTCTACGCGGTCGGCGACGTCATCGGCTTCCCCGCGCTCGCGTCGACCTCGATGGAGCAGGGACGCGTCGCGATCGGCCATGCGCTCCGCGACGAGATCCGCTCGCGGCCCGACGCGCTCCCGTTCGACGACTCGCTCCCGTACCCGCTCCTGCCCTACGGGCTCTACACGATCCCGAGCGTCGCCTACGTCGGCGCGACCGAGGCTCAGCTGAAGAAGGACGGCATCCCGTACGTCGCGGGCATCGGCGCCTACGTCCGTCACGCGCGCGGTCACCTCATCGGCGACACCACCGGCCGGCTGAAGCTGCTCGCCGATCCCCGGACGCGGCGCGTGCTCGGGGTGCACATCGTCGGCGAGACGGCCGAGGAGCTCGTGCACCTCGGGCAGGCGTGCATGCACTACGAAGGCACGATCGACTACTTCCTCCGGACGGTCTTCAACTTCCCGACCCTCGCCGGCCTGTACAAGTCGGCGGCCTACGACATCCTCTCGCAGCTACGATGATCTCGATCGTGGTGGGGGCCGGGCGTGGATCCCGATCCACCCTCGCGGCCACCGTCCTGACCGGGATTGGTGACGATCCGTCGGAAAAATAGGCCTCGCGTGGGGTGGCACCGTGTGTGCTCAGGTGGTCACCCATCATGTCAGCGCTCGCCCGCCTCTTCGCCCTCTTGATCGTTCCCGCTGCTGCCACCGCCGTCCTCGGCGGGTGCGCGGCCGAGACGTCCGAGGACGCCTCGGACGGCGACGACGTCACCGAGGACCAGCTCCGGAAAGGCGCCGCCGAGCAGTGGGTCTATAACGGGACGATGCCGCATCTCGAGGACGCGGCGATCACCGTCTCGCTGACCGCGCACACCGCGCGCGTCACCGGCTACGTGCCGCGCGGATACGACCAGCCGCTTCCCTACTACGCCGACACGCTCGTCGAGGGCGACCGGACGAAGGTCGCCGTCGTGTATCCGATCGCCACCGGCGCGAGCGTCAACTCGCAAGGCACGAGCTACGAGATCAACCGCGTCGCTCCGTGGGTGCCGACGAACTCGAAGGCGACCTGGGGCGGCTTCCCCTTCATCCCGTACAACCGCGGCATCGCCTTCCACGGGCCCATCACGGCGGCCGACGGCGAGTGGAAGTTGATCCGCGGTCCGGTCTCGCACGGCTGCAACCGCATGCAGGGCGAGCACGTCGTCGAGCTCGCGCACCTCATCGGCGCCGACATGACGACGGTCGTGCACTCCGGTGACTCGCTCACCGGCTTCGACGTCCCGGTCACCGTCATCCGCAAGGCGGACGAGTGGAAAGGGCAGCCCGTCGACGTCGACTACCCGGCGCAGGCGAGCGTGCAGCGTCCGAAGGGCGCGAACGTGAAGACGTTCCCGTCGTGGAGCGCCGACGATCTCGCCGCGTTCGTCTGCCCGCTGAACAAGAAGGACCTGAACGGCTCGCGCACCATCCCCGCGAGCTACTGCGCGCGCCGCTACCAGAACAAGTTCGACCCCGCGCGCGGGCCTGGACGCTGAGCGCGATCGCGGGCATATCGCTCCCATGCGAAGGATCGCCCCGACCGCGCTGGTTTCCTCGGCCCTCCTCTTCATCGCATGCGGTGGCGGCGAGCCCGCCCCGGCGACGCCGGCGCAGCCGCCCGCATCGGCTACTGCGATCGCGACGCAGGAGACCGCGAAGACCGAGCCACCGCAGAAGACGGGGGTCGAGACGAGCGCGCTCGATCCGTCGACGTCGCCCTGCGACGACTTCTACCAGTACGCGTGCGGCGGCTGGATCAAGGCGACCGAGATCCCGGGCGACGAGGCCTCCTGGTACCGGAGCTTCAGCGTCATCCGAGACCGCAACGAGGAGATCCTCCGCGGCATCCTCGAGGGGCTGGCGAAGGGCGAGGGCGCGGGCGAGACGCCCTACGGAAAGGCGCTCGGCGACTTCTATGCATCCTGCATGGATGAAGCGGCGATCGAGAAGAACGGCCTGAAGCCGCTCGAGCCGTGGCTGAAGGGCATCGACGCGATCAAGGACGTCGCGTCTCTCACGAAGTTCTTCGGCAAGATGCAGGCGGACGGCTCCGGCATCGTGTTCGACCTGTCGTCCGGGCAGGACTTCAACGACGCCACGCAGGTCGTCGGCATGATCTGGCAGGCCGGCCTCGGCATGCCGGAGAAGGAGTACTACCTCGACAGCACGCCGAAGATGGTCGAGCTCCGCGGCAAGTACGAGGCGCACGTCGCCGCGATGCTGCAGCTCGCGGGCGACTCCGAGCCGAAGGCGAAGGCGGCGGCGAAGAAGGTGCTCGCGATCGAGACCGCGCTCGCCAAGGCGTGGGTGTCGAAGGAGGACCGTCGCGAGCCGAAGAAGGTCAATCACCCAGCGACGCGCGCGGAGCTGCCGAAGCTCGCTCCGGGCATCGACTGGAACGCGTGGCTCGACGGCGCCGGCGCGAAGGGCGTGTCGAAGTTCAACGTCGGCATGCCGGACTTCATGAAGGCGCTCGGCACGATGCTCGGCGGCAAGGTGTCGATTGCGGACTGGAAGACGTACCTCCGCTGGCACCTGCTCCGCGGGACCGCCGACGAGCTGCCCAAGAAGTTCGTCGACGAGAAGTTCAAGTGGCGAAAGGCCCTGGTGGGCGCGAAGGAGCTGCCGGCGCGATGGAAGCGCTGCGTGCGCGCCGTCGACGGCGGGATGGGCGAGGCGCTCGCGCAGCCGTTCGTGAAGAAGACGCTCGGCGCAGAGGGCAAGGCCAACGTCGTCTCGATGGTGCAGGCCATCGAGAAGGTGATGCACGGCAACATCGAGAAGCTCGCGTGGATGGACGAGACCACGCGCAAGGCGGCCATCGCCAAGCTCGGGAAGATCGCGAACAAGATCGCCTACCCGGACAAGTGGCGCTCGTACGACGGCCTCACCATCGATCGCGGCTCGTACCTCGTGAGCGCGGAGAACGCGGCGGCGTTCGAGTACCGCCGGCAGCTTGCGAAGATCGGAAAACCCGTCGACCGGCAGGAGTGGCTCATGAGTCCGCCGACGGTGAACGCGTACTACGACGCGCAGCTGAACGAGATGGTGTTCCCCGCGGGCATCCTGCAGCCGCCGTTCTATGCGAACGCCGCCCCGCAGGAGACGAACTACGGCGGCATCGGCATGGTCATGGGCCACGAGCTCACGCACGGCTTCGACGACGAGGGCCGGCAGTTCGACGCCGACGGCAACCTCCGCGACTGTGGTCGAAGACCGTCGACGCGGAGTTCGATCGCCGCGCCGAGTGCGTGAAGAAGCAGTACGACGACTACACCGTGCTCGGCGACGTCCACGTCAACGGCAAGCTCACGCTCGGCGAGAACATCGCGGACCTCGGCGGCGTGAAGCTCGCGTACCGCGCGGTGCTCGCCTCGGCCCAGGCCAAGACGGGAGGGAAGCGCGAGTTCTCCCCCGAGCAGGAGTTCTTCCTCGGCTTCGCGCAGAGCTGGTGCGGCAAGATGCGGGACGAGGCGCTCCGCCATCTCGTCGCGACGAACCCGCACTCGCCGCCGAACCTGCGCGTGAACGGCCCGCTCTCGAACCTGCCCGAGTTCGCGCAGGCCTTCTCGTGCAAGCCCGACGCGAAGATGGTGCGGAAGGACCGCTGCGAGGTCTGGTGAGCCCGGCGGAAAATTGAGGCCTCCAGGCCTCAATTGCCCGTCCAAGGGGCGTCTCGTCACTCATTCAGGAGTTACGCTAGACAAATCCGATGGCATAGGTGGCTCGCCATGAGGGCACGCCACGCATCCGCCATCGGGCTCGCCGCCGCCCTGCTCGTCGCCTCCGCGGCAGGCTCGGGCTGCTCGCGCGAAGACAGCAGCGACGGCCACGACCGCATGAAGAGCGGCGAGGCCCTCTACGCCGAGATGTGCAAGGGCTGCCACGGCGCCCGAGGGGAGGGCGGCAAGGGGCCGTCGCTCCGCGACATCGACAGGAAATACGAGGAGGCGGCGCTCGTCCGCGTCATCGACGACCGCATGCCGCTCGGCGAGCCGGATCGCTGCAACGGCGACTGTCCGGTCGACATCGGCGCGTACGTCTACCGCGCGTTCCGCGGGCCCATCGTCTGCGACCAGCCGGTGCCGCTCGCGCGCGGCATCCGCCTGCTCACGCGGCGCGAGTACAAGGCGACGATCGAGGACCTGTTCGGTCCGCTCGGCACGGTCGATCAGGGGCCGGGCACGACGACGAGCTGCAGCCCGCAGACGTTCTCGTTCGATCCGAAGGGCCGCACGCTCAGCACCGTCCACGTCGCCGGCACGTTCAACAACTGGGCGGGCACCATCGCCGCCGGCGGCTGGGCGATGACGAACAGCGGCGGCGTCTGGAAGCTCACGCAGCAGGTCCCCAACGGCTCGCACCAGTACAAGCTGGTCCTGAACGAGTCGGAGTGGATCACCGACCCGTCGAACCCGAAGTCCGCGCCGGACGGGCTCGGTGGCCAGAACTCGGTGCTCGACGTGACGTGCACGCCGGGCTCGGGCGGCACGACCGGCGGGACCGCCGGCTTCGATCCGACGCTCTCGTTCCCGCCGGACACGCGGCCCGAGGGCTTCCTCTTCGACGACCACGGACCCGGTCGCGTCGTCACCTCCGTCGTCATGGACGAGCACGTGCGCGCGGCGAACGCGATCGCCGCCGCGGTCGATCTCGGCAAGCTCGTCACCTGCGACAAGACCAAGCGCGACACGTGCGCGCCCGCGTTCGTGCGCGACCTCGGCAAGCGCATCTTCCGCCGGCCGCTCGCCGAGCCCGAGGTCGCGCGCTACGCCGGCGTCGTGATCGGCGCGCCCGACTTCGACAAGGGCGCGCGCGGCGCCGTCCGCGCGATGCTCGCGTCGCCGAGCTTCGTCTACCGCACCGAGGCCGGCCAGAGGCAGCCCGACGGCAGCTACCGCCTCGATCGCTGGGAGATCGCCAGCGCGCTCTCGTACTTCTTCACCGGCTCGATGCCCGATGCGGCGCTCTTCGCCGCCGCCGAGTCCGGCGCGCTCGACACGCCGGAGGGGATCGAGCGCGAGGCCCGCCGCCTGCTCGCGTCGCCGAGGGCGCGCGCCACCGTCGCGACGTTCGCCGAGCAGTGGCTCGGCGCCGAGAACGTGACCACGGTCACCAAGGCCGACGCCTCGTTCGACGCGCTCCGCGCCGCGATGCTCGAGGAGACGCGGCGCTTCGTCACGCACGTGTTCTTCGACGGCTCGCACTCGGTCACCGAGCTCTTCACCGCCGACTACACGTTCGCGAACGAGACGCTCGCGAAGCACTACGGCATCGGCGGCGTGAGCGGCGCGGACTTCCGCATCGCGAAGTACCCCGACAAGATGCGCTCGGGGCTGCTCGGCCACGGCAGCGTGCTCGCGACGACGGCGCACTCCGATCAGACCTCGCCCATCCGGCGCGGTCTCTTCGTCCGCCGCCGCCTCCTCTGCCAGGAGTTCGCGCCGCCGCCGCCGAACGCGGGCGGGGTCCCCAAGGTCGACCCGAACGCCACGACGCGCGAGCGCTTCGCGCAGCACACCGCGAACGCGCAGTGCCACAGCTGCCACCAGTACATCGACGACGTCGGCTTCGGCTTCGAGCGGTTCGATCAGACGGGCAAGCTGCGCGACAGCGAGGCCGGCAAGCCGATCGACGCCCACGGCGACATGAACGACGTCGAGGGCTTCGGCAAGGGCACGCACGCGCCGTTCGACGATCTCTCCACGCTCGGTCAGACGCTCGCATCGAGCGACGCCGCCAAGGCCTGCATCGTCCGCCAGACCTGGCGCTACGCGCGCGGGCAGGTCGGCGACGACATCTGCCAGGTGTCCTCGATCGAGAAGCGGTTCGCAGAGAAGGGCGGCGACCTCCGCGAGCTCCTGATCGCGATCGCCACCGACCCTGCCTTCACGACGAGGCGCTGAGGAAGTCATGAAGAAGCTCGACCGCCGCGCGATCCTCAAGGCCTTCACCGCGAGCGCCCTCACGCTGCCCTTCACCGGGCTCCTCGCGAAGAGCGCGAACGCCGGCGCCCCCAGCGCCGCCGCGAAGCGCTTCATCGTCTTCTACTTCCCCGACGGCGTACCCGCGCCGGGCGGCGAGCCGAGCCGCTTCCACGCGACCGGATCGGAGACGAGCTTCTCGCTCCCGGAGAACCTCGCACCGCTCGCATCGCGCAAGGACTCCTGCATCTTCTTCCGCGGCCTCACGATGGGCGGCACCGACTCCGGCAGCCATCCGGGCGGCGCGAAGAAGCTCCTCACCGGCGTCGACGGGGGCGGCGGCGAGTCCCTCGATCGCTACCTCGCCCGCACGGTCGGCGCGTCGGCGCCGTACAAGCACGTCTACGTCGGCGCGATGGCGACGCACAACAACGCGTCGGGCGACAAGTTCATCTCGTACCCGAGCGCGGGCACGACCGCTCCGCCCGAGGACGATCCGAAGAAGGAGTGGAGCCGGCTCTTCTCCGGCGCGTCCTCGAGCCCTGCGCCGTCGGGCGGGACGAAGGGCCCGGACCCGGTGGACGTGAGCGTCATCGACGCCGCGATGGGCGATCTCGCCGACATGCGCGCGCGCCTCGGCGACGTGGAGAAGGCGAAGCTCGACCTGCACCTCGAGGCGATGCGCGACGTCGAGCGCCGCATCAAGGGTCTCGCGCCCGAGGCGCTGCCGGCGTGCAACCAGTCGCTCGGCAGCGTGGGGCAGATCGATCCGACGCGGCTGTTCGACCCCGGGCAGTTCCCGGACGTCCTGCGCGCTCAGATCGACCTCGTCGTGCAGGCGATGGCGTGCGGGCTCACGAAGGTCGGCGTCGTCCAGGCCTCGCAGCACACGAGCGAGCTCGTCATGAGCCGCTTCCCGAACACGCCGCTCTACCAGCCGAGCTTCGACATGCGGAGCCACCAGGCGTCGCACTACGGCCAGTCCTCCGATCCGAAGTTCGTCGACTACGTGAAGCAGCGCACCTGGTTCGTCGAGCAGTTCGCGTACTTGCTCGATCAGCTCGCCGCGCGTCCGGAAGGCGGCGGCACGATGCTCGATCACACGATCGTGCTCTTGTGCTCGGAGATCTCCGACGGCAACACCCACACGCACGACGACATGCCGCTCATCCTCGCGGGCGGCTCGGCCTCGGCCGGCGGTCCGCTACGTACCGGCCGTCTCTTCGACTACCCGGGCCGCCGCCACTCCGATCTCCTCGGCACCATCGCCCGCGCCATGGGCGATCAGGGCGTCAGCACCTTCGGCCAGGGCGGTCAGGGACTTCTTCCCGGCGTGCTCGCGTGAGCGCAGGCGGATGACCCCGAGCGCGTCCAGCCCGCGGATGACGAAGTAGGTGGGGTCGATCTCGAACCAGCGGACCCCGAAGTTCGGACGCATCGCGTGCTCGTGGTGGTTGTTCTGGAACAGCTCGCCGAGCGTCAAGAAGTCGAACACGAGCGTGTTGCGCGAGACGTCGTCGCTGTCGAAGTTTCGGTAGCCGTAGCGGTGGCCGCACCAGTTGACGATCGCGCCGTGGATCGGGCCCATGACGAAGTGCGCGGGGAGGAAGAGCCACATCCACCAGCGCGTCGCGAAGGCGGCGTAGAAGCCGGTGTACGCCGCGATCCAACCGATGCGCGCGATCCACGACTGGCTCAGCCGATCGAGGGCCGGCCAGTCGGGGACGTCCTTCTCGAACCGCGGCTCGGGCTGCTCGCGCCGATAGGCGAACGCGTCGTAGCGGTGCTTGGTCGCCCACATCATCGAGAAGACGTTCCCGTAGTTCTCGGGCGAGTGCGGATCCTTCGGCGTGTCGCTGTACGCGTGGTGCATCCGGTGGAGGATCGCGTAGCCACGCGCGCTCAAGAAGCTCGAGCCTTGCGTCACGTACGTGCAGAGGTGGAAGAACCGCTCCCAGCCCTTCGACATCGTGAACTGCTTGTGGGCGCCGTAGCGGTGGAGGAAGAAGGTCTGGAAGAAGACCGAGGACACCCAGTGCCCGACGAAGAAGACGAGGATCGCCATCGCCGGCGCACGGTAGCGCTCGACCGCGCAGGAGCCGGCCACGACTCTGTCATGATTCGGTCAGAGGACCTGCAAGCGGTGCGTAGCCGCGAGCGCATTGCGGGCCGGAGGGCCACGGATCCGCGCATCTTCGCGTGCGGCCACGCGGCATCGCGCTTGCCTGACCTCGTGTCATGGAGACGTCGATCCCAGGCGCTCGTCGAGAGCTTCGCGCCGCCGCCCTTCACGCGTTCGGGGCCTGGGGCATCTCCCTGTTCGTGCTCGCGGCGGCGAGCTGGCTCGCGAACACCCGTGTGGCGGTCGCGGCTCAGATCGTCGCCGCGCCCGTGATCTTCGCGCCGGTCGCGACGGGCTACTTCAAGCGGTCCCGGCCGCTCTCGCCGGCGCAGGCGGCGCTCGTCTTCGCCGCGGTCGTGATCGGCGCGGACCTCACGGTCGCGCTGCTCTTGCCCTGGGACGCGTTCGCAGGCCTGCGGGACGTCGCGCGGCTCCTCCTCGTCGGTGGCATCGTGATCGCGACGACGTGGCTCGCCGGCGTCGCCACCACCGCCGGCGATCGCACCTCGCTCACGTGATACATCCTCCGGGATGAGGCTCGAGGGCCACGAGCGGTACGAGCGCGACGGCTTCCTCGTCGTCCCGGGCTTCGTCCCGGCGGAGACCTGCGACCGGATGGTCGAGCGTGCACGCGCCCTCGTCGACGCGTTCGAGCCGGAGACCGTGTCGATCTTCTCGACCAACGAGCAGACGCGCACGAGCGACGACTACTTCCTCGGCTCGGGCGACCAGGTCCGATTCTTCTTCGAGGAGGAGGCGTTCGGGCCGGACGGGACGCTCCGGCACGACAAGTCGATCAGCATCAACAAGATCGGCCACGCCCTCCACGAGCGCGACCCGGTCTTCTCCGCCTTCTCGAGCAGCCGGGAGGTGCACGACGTCGTCGCCGGCCTGTCGATGAAGAGGCCGGCGCTCGTGCAGTCGATGTACATCTTCAAGAACCCGTTCATCGGCGGCGACGTCTCGTGCCACCAGGACGCGACGTTCCTCCACACCGATCCGCCGAGCGTCGTCGGGCTGTGGTTCGCGCTCGAGGACGCGACGATCGACAACGGCTGCATGTGGGCGCTTCCCGGCGGTCATCGCGGTCCGCTCCGCAAGCGCTTCGCCCGCGCGCCGGGCGGAGGGACGGTGATGCACGTCCTCGACGAGACGCCGCTCCCGGAGGCGCGACCCGAGCCGCCGTGGGTGCCGCTCGAGGCGCCGAAGGGCACGATGGTGATCCTCCACGGCCTGCTCCCGCACTTCAGCGCCGCGAACCGCTCGCCGCGATCGCGGCACGCCTACGCCCTCCACTTCGTCGATGACGCGTGCGCGTGGACGGCCGACAACTGGCTCAGCCGAGAGCGCGCAGCAGCTCCCGCGCGATGACGATGCGCTGCACCTCGTTCGTGCCCTCGTAGATGCGGGTGACGCGCGCATCGCGGTAGATGCGCTCCACCGAGGTCTCACGCGAGTAGCCGTAGCCGCCGTGGAGCTGGACCATCTTGTCCACCACGCGGCCGCAGGCCTCCGACGCGAAGAGCTTCGCCATGCTCGTCTCGGCGCTCGCCTTGTCGCCCGCGTCGAGCAGGCGCGCCGCACGGAGCATGAGGAGCCACGCCGCGTCGAGCTCGGTGCGCGAGTCCGCGAGGACGAACTGCGTGTTCTGGAAATCGGTGAGCACGTGACCGAACGCGCGGCGCTGCGCGGCGTAGTCCGCGCCCGCGTCGAGCGCGGCCTCCGCGAGCCCGAGCGAGAGCGCCGCGATCCCCACGCGGCCGGCGCCGAGCGCCGAGAGCGCGATCCCGTAGCCGCCGCCGCGGCGGCCGACGAGGTTCTCCTCGGGGATCCGGCAGCCGTCGAAGTGCAGCGCGACGGTGCCCGACGCGCGCTGGCCCATCTTGTCCTCCTCCTTCCCCACGGTGAGGCCGGGCGCCCCGCGCGGGACGACGAAGCAGGAGATGCCGTCCTTGCCCTCGCCGTCGGTGCGCGCGAAGAGGACGTGCATGCCGGCGTGCGCGCCGCTCGTGATCCACGTCTTCTCGCCGTCGATCACCCACGAGTCGCGGTCGAGGCGTGCGCTCGTTCGGATCGCGGCGGCGTCGGATCCGCCGCTCGGCTCGGTGAGCGCGAAGCTCGCCGGACCGAGGCGACCCTCGGCGTAGGGCCGGAGCCACTTCTCCTTCTGCTCGCGCGAGGCGTGGTCGCTCAGGATCTTCGAGGCGAGGTTGCTCGAGGCGAGGATGACCGCGGTCGAGGCGCACGCCTCGGCGATCGCCTCCATCGCGAGCACGTACCCGACGTTGTCGGTGCCCGAGCCGCCGTCCTCCACCGGCACCTTCATCGCGAGCAGGCCGAGGCCCGCGAGCTCCTGCAGGTGCTCGAGCGGGAACTTCCCCGTCCGGTCGCGCTCGGCGGCGCCCGGTGCGAGCCTCCGGACGGCGAAGTCGCGCGCGGCCTCGGCGACGAGCTTCTGCTCCTCGCCGAGGGGGAAGGTGAACCGATCGACCCTTTGTGCACCGCGGCTCATGCCCCCGGTTTTGCCTCATCGGAAGGCGGCGGGGAAGGGGGCGGCTCGGGAGAACTCGACAGGGGACCTGTCAAGTCGCACGATCCCCGCATGCCCGCCCGCGCTCCCCGCCGCCTCCGCAAGCCGCACCGTCGCGGCGAGCTGCGCGCGGTCGTCGACGAGACGATCGCGCTCTTCCACCGCCTCGCATGGGTCGCGCAGCAGATCTACGGGGCGGAGGGGACGTCGACGGCGCGGCGCGGGATCCTCCGCGGCCTCGCGCGCTACGGGCCGCAGACCGTGCCGGAGCTCGCGCGCGCCCGCTCGGTGCGGAGGCAGACGCTGCAGCCGGTCGTCGATGCGCTCGCGAAGGGCGGGCTCGTCGAGCTCACCCCCAACCCGAGGCACGCGCGCTCGAAGCTCGTCCGCATCACGCGTGCGGGCGCCGCCGTGGTCGAGGACATGGACCGCGTCGACGAGCGCGTGCTCGCCGCGGCCGGCGCGGGGATCGCCCACGAGGACCTGGCGATCACCGTGGCGACGCTCCGGCTCCTGCGCTCGCGCTTCGAGACGTCGATGCGCTGGCGCCCGGCCGTCGGGTAGCGCCGGCCCCGTGGAGCACGATGCGGGGGCGTGAATCAGCCCGCGACAGGCCGCGTCGCGACGACGAGGACGTTCGCGAACGGAGTCCCGCTCCAGCACGGCTCGACGGTGCAGGCGAGGCCCTTCTGCTCGAGGAGCGGGACGAGCTCGCGGCCGACGTCGCGCAGGGCTACGCGCTCGCCGACGTTGAAGCGGATCATCGTCGAGATCCACTCGACGCCCACCGTGAACGCCGATCTCCAGCCACGGCCGGAGGTCGCGTCGCGGAGGACGAGGCGGCCGCCCGGGCGCACGAGATCCGCGGCGCGCGCAAGGAGCGCGTCCTGAGCGTCGGGGTCGAAGTAGTGGAGCACGTCGACGAGGAGCACGGTGTCCGCCGGCTGGACCTCGGCGGCGCGGACGTCGATCGTCGAGAACGACGCATCGAGCCCGTCGCCGGCGCGCCGTGCGAGCGCGATCTTCTCCTCGTCCCAGTCGAAGCCGCGGACGCTCTTCGCCGCGCCGCTCTCGAGCAGGTAGAGCGCGAGGTGCCCGCGACCGCAGCCGAGATCGAGCACGTCTCCCAGCGAGCCGAGCTCGGCGATCGCGCGCGTCGCCGGATCGCGGCGCAGCTTGCCGACGACGTAGTGGTACGTCGAGCGGCGAAGGGCGGCGCGGGCGAAGCGCTGCGCCGTGCGATCGATGACTTCTCCGTCGGCCTCGTTCACGGAATCTCGAGGATACGTACCGCGCCGAGCACGGCGGCCGCCACCGTTTCGGTGCGGAGGACGAACGGCCCGAGCGTGACCGGGGTGAACCCCGCGTCCCGCGCGGCCGTGATCTCGTCGTCGGTGAAGCCGCCCTCCGGGCCGACGGCGAACGCGAGCGAGATGCCGCCTCGCAGCGCCGGGCCGAGCCGATCGCTCGCGTGCGGATCGAGGAGGAAGCGTGCTTCGGCGACCGACCTCGCGAGCGCGAGCGCCTCGCCCCACGACGCCGCGAGATCGATGTACGGCGGGTCCGAGCGCCCCGACTGCCGCGCGGCCTGCTCGGCGATGCGCCGCCAGCGGAACGTCTTCGCGGCGCCCTTCGCCTCGTCGATCTTCACCACCGATCGCGCGGTGGGCGCGAGCACGATGTGCGTCGCCCCGAGCTCGGTCGCGTCCCGGACGACGGCGTCGACCTTGTCGCCCTTCGCCAGCGCGTACACGAGGACGAGCGGCACGCGCGCCGTCACCGCGGCGGGGCGGAGCTCGCCGATCGTCACGCGCGCCGCGGTCGGCGAGGCCTCGACGATCGTGGCGTCCGCCTCGACGCGGGCCTCGGGATCGAACGCGACGAAGCGATCGCCCTCGCGGAGGCGCAGCACGCGGCACAGATACGACGAGGTCTCCTCGTCCAGCGTGCGCGCGCCGGGCGCGAGCTTCGCGATGGGCGTGCGGACGTCGGGCATCGGACATCAGCGCTTGCGCAGCGCGAGCAGCACCCACTCGCCGAGCGCGGGCGCCTCGAGGAGCTCCATGTCCGGATAGGCGTTGCGGACGTCGTCCTTCTGCGGGACGAGGATGCCCGAGAGGAGGAGCAGCCCGCCCGGCGCCACGTGCTGCTCGAGGACGCGTGCCATCGGGATGAGCACCTTCGCCTCGATGTTCGCGACGACGACCTTCGAGGTCATGGCGAGGTCGGCGAGATCGGTCGTGCTCGCTTGCACGCGATCGGCGAGGCCGTTGCGCTGCGCGTTCTCGTTCGTGACGTCGATCGCTTCCTGATCGACGTCGATCGCCACCGCGCTCTTCGCCCCGAGCGCGATCGCCGCGAGCGCGAGGATCCCGCTGCCGCAGCCGACGTCGAGGACGACCGTGTCGGCCAGCTCGCTCGCGTGCTTCTGGATGGCCTGCGCCACGAGGCGCGTCGTCTCGTGCAGCCCGGTGCCGAACGCGCGCCCGGGCTCGAGCTCGAGGACCTTCTCCCCGGGCTTCGCCTCGTACGGCTCCCACGGCGGACGGACGACGAGGCCCGGCGCGATCGCGAACGGGCGATAGTGCTCCTTCCAGGCGTCGCGCCACGCGTCGCCCACGATCTCGTCGTAGCGCGGGCTGAGCGACGGATCGATCTCGAGGATCGCCTGCTCCGCGTCCTCGCGCGTGGAGAAGGATGCAACGAGCGTCACCTTTCCGCTCGCCGCGGACTTGGCGAGCGTCCCCTCGTCGCGCTCCTCCACGCCCTCGGCGCCGAGCTCGAAGAGGAGCGCGCTCGTCTCGTCGGCCTGCTCGGGCGTGACGTCGACGTGGACGTACGGGTAGCGGGGCTCGCTAGAACCGGATCGAGGCATCGCCGATGCTCACGGAGACGGTGGAGGTTCCGCGCGACCCGGCGGGAGCCGACTCGCCCTTGAAGACGCCGGCGAGCGCGAGGACGCCGACGATCGCCGCCGCGCCGAGCACGCTGCCGCCGATGGCGACGGGGAGCACCCAGCCGCTGGACGATTTCTCCGGCACCGCGATGCGGAGCGGACCCTGCGCGTCGCCGCGGGACGCGATGACGTTGCCGGCGCCGTCGAGGACCTCGAAATAGTAGTCCATGACCGGCGGCTTCACCGACGAGCCGGGGATCTGCGCGTGCACCGAGCCCTCCTCGACGTCGGCGAGCGCGCTCTCGAAGTCGCCCTTCGATCCGGCGCGGAACCAGAGCTTCACGCTGCCGGTGCGCCCGTCGGGGTCCTCGAGCTTGCCGCGGAGATCGATCGTCTGACCCTCCTCCGCCTGCGGCGGCGAGCCATGACGGAGCACGACCGGATGCTCCGTCGGCTCCTCCTTCACGATGCCGGGGCGGCCCTCGGCCTCCCACTTCTCGCGGGACTTGGCGAAGAACTCGCGGAAGCGGGGCGACTCGCTCGCGGGCAGCTGGTAGTCGGGCTGCGCGACGAGCAGGCCGCGCACGGCGTTGTCCGCCTCCTCCTTGCGCCCGAGCGTGATGTAGTTGAGCGCGAGCAGCCGGTAGATCTCGACCTTCTGCTGCGGGGTGTTGCTCGGACGGAGCAGCGCGGCCGAGAGCGTCTGGATGGACTCCTCGTACTGCTGGTCCTCGAAGAGCGCCTGTCCCTTCGCGATCAGGTCCTGCGGCTGCGCGGGCGCGGGCTGCGTCTTGTCCGCGGGCTTCTTCGGCTGCGCGAACGCGGGCGTCGTCACCGCGATCATGTGCGCGCACGCCACGAGCGCGAGACACCTTCCGAGACGCTTCATGGCCGCGCAGGCTAGCGCGCCTCCGGCCCGGCTGCTATCGCGGACGCATGCCCTCGCGCTTCGCCGCAGGCGTCGCCGCTCTCCTCGTGGGCCTCGCATCGGCCTGCGGATCGGACACGCGGCCGGGCTTCACCGGCGAGGACGCGGGGACGACCGACGCCGGCGCCGCCGGCTTCGCCGACGGGAGCCTCGGTCCTTGCCAGCCCGATCCCGACGCGTTCGACGTCCCGGGCAACGGCTGCGACGACGACGGCAACGGCGTGGTCGACGACACGCCCTCGTGCGACGAGGGCCTCACCGTCTTCGGCGACGCCGCCGCGTTCGCCCGCGCGATCGGCATCTGCAAGGGGCTGGTCTCGGCGACCTTCACCCGCGGCCACGCGTCGACCGATCCGCCGGCCGACGGACAGCACGGCGTCCTGCCGGCCTTCGGCAAGGTGATCAAGCCGCGCGAGGGAAAGAACCTCGGCGTCCTCAGCACCGGCTGGGCGCGCGCGTTCGACGACGTCCAGGCGACGAGCTGCGATCCATCGACTCTGACCCACTGCTTCAAGCAGGGCGTGCAGATGCAGAACGGGCTCCCGCTGCCGGGCGCGGCGCCGCCCGGCCACCCGAAGCCCGCGCCTGGTTGCGCGACGAGCGATCAGCTCTTCGACGCCATCAGCGTGAAGCTCGAGGTGAAGGTCCCGAAGAACGCGCGCGGCATGGCCGTCGACTTCGACTTCTTCTCCGGCGAGTGGCCCGACTATGTCTGTACCAGGTACAACGACGGCTTCCTCGTCCTCGTCGGGGGGCAGAACGTGGCGTTCGACGCCGCCGGGCAGCCGCTCAGCGTCAACAACGCCTTCTTCGACCGCTGCACGGCGGGCACGCAGACCGGCTGCCGAGGAGAGCCGCCGATCTTCGGGACGTCGACCTGCGGGGGCGATCTCTCGGAGCTCGAGGAGACCGGCTTCTACGCCCCCGGCCTGTACTGCAACGGCCAGCTCAGCACGGGAGGGGGCGCGACCGGGTGGCTTTCGACCCAGGCCCCCGTGACGCCGGGGGGCACGTTGAGCATGGAACTGCTCATCTGGGACACGGGGGACCCGAAGTTCGACTCGACGGTGCTCGTCGATCATTTCAGATGGGTCCCAATTGTCCCTCCGCCTTCGACGGAGCGCATCCGCTAGCTAGACTGCGCGCCATGGGATGGGCGAAGCGCCTCGTCGTCGCGGGGCTGGGTCTCTCGTTGATCGCCGCGTGCGCGGCCTCCGGCGACGGCTCGGATCGGGCCGCGTTCGAGGACGGGGACGGCGGCGACGCCGCGACCACCGGCACGATCGTGGGCGATGGCGGAGCGACCCCGACGCCGGAGCCCGACGACGGCTCGACCGGCAGCGCCGATGCCGCCGCCGACGCCCCGATCGACGTGGCCCCGGGCGGCAACCCGGTCGGGTTCCCCTGCTCGAAGCCGACCGATTGCCAGTCGGGCGACTGCAAGAACGTCCTCACGGGCAGCACGACCTCGCTCTGCGTGAAGCCCTGCGCCGCGCAGACCGATTGTGCGGACAACTTCTTCTGCGACCCCACGACGCCGGGCGCGACGACCGGATCGTGCGTGCCGCGCAGCTCCGCGCACTGCAAGACGTGCAGCTCGAACGCGGAGTGCGGATCGCTCTCGGAGACGTGCGGCGTGGCCGCCGGCGACACGGTGAAGGCGTGCCACGTCGACTGCACCATCGGCGGCGCCGCGGCCTGCCCTCCGGACTACACGTGCGAGGCGACGACCCTCGACGGCGTCGCGGCGAAGGTGTGCCGTCCGGCCGGCGGGCTCTCGTGCCTCGACTCGCTCGGCGGCTTCTGCGATCGCGTCGCGACCCCGCAGACGTGCACGCGCAAGAACACGGCCGGCACCTGCGTCGGCCAGCGGACGTGCCTCGCGGCATCGACGCGGTTCTCGAGCTGCGGGGCGAGCGCGCCCGTCTGCAAGATGACCTGCGGAACGACCGATCCGGCCGGCTGCACGACCTCGTACTGCACCGAGGCGACGAGCGGCCCGCAGAACTGCGGGACGTGCGGCACCGTCTGCCCGGGCCTGAACAAGACGAAGACGAACGTGACGTGCGAGCAGCCGAACTGCACGTACTCGTGCCAGGGCGAGAGCTACGACGTCGACGGCAACAAGGCCAACGGCTGCGAGGTCAGCGACCCGGTCGCCGGGAACCACGGCAAGAACACGGCGACGTTCGTGGGCGACCGGAACTGCAAGGACGGCTCGAGCAACCCGAACATCGGCGTCTCGAGCACGGTGCGCCTCCCGAGCGACGCCGAGGTGCACGAGACCCCGGGCATCGACGGCTTCGTCACCCAGACCGGGTCCGCGCCGGACTACTACCGCGTCCACGGCACGGGCAGCCTCCTCTGCACGAACCAAGTCGTGCTCACGCTGCAGATGAGCGGCGCCGCCTATCCGGCCTGCTATCACCTGCACGTCGAGACGAACAAGAACAACTACAGCTGTGACACGGACGCGACCGGCAAGTGCACGATCAACCAGACCGGCAACAGCAAGTGGGACGACGACACGGACATCTTCATCGACGTCTCGAAGCGCAACATCGCGGGCTGCACCGCGGCGCAGCGTGACAACCCGTCGTACACGGTGACCGGTCACTTCTGACGGTCACGCCGCGGACATCTTCTTCGGCGAAAACCAGATCCGCCGCGCGCGCTCGGAGACGAGCACCTTCCAGCGCGCCTGCGTCCCGCGCGGCACCTTCTGGTTCGGGCGGAGCACCATCGCGGTGAGCGCTCCGCCGTAGACGCAGCCGCTGTCGAGCCCGGTCGCCCAGCGATGGAGCTGGATGCCGGTGGGCGCGTTGTGCCCGAACACGATGTGCGGCGGGCCCTGGTAGTGCGCGCCCCAGAGCACGTCCTCGATCGTGCGAATCGACAGGAGGGAGTGCGCCTTCTGCGAGGTGAAGTGCACGCGAGGATCGACGCCCGCGTGGATGACGCGCACCTCGTGCTCGGGCAGATCGAGCCAGAGGCGCGACGACTCGAGGATCGACCAGTCGACCGGGCGCAGCGCCTCGGCGACGTCGCGGTGGATCTTCGAGAGCGTAGCGAGCCCGGCGCGTGCGTCGAGGATCCGCTGCTCGTGGTTGCCCCGGACGACGATCGCGCCCGTCCGCCGGACGACGTCGAGCACGCCGAGCGAGTCGGGGCCGCGAGCGACGAGATCGCCGACGAACACGAGGCGATCGCCCGAGGTGAAGCCGATTCGCTCGAGGAGCGCCTCGAGCTCGACCCGGCAGCCGTGGACGTCGCCGACGATGATCGTCCTCATCCGATCTCGCCGCGCTCCATCGCCAGGCAGAGCTGGCACGTCTCCCGGTGACGCCGTCCGGGCTCGGGGGTGTGCGCCCTCGCCTGGCCCGTCTTCTTCCGCTCGTGCGCCGGCCGGAGGTTCAGCACCCAGCGCGTGAGCGAGGGGGAGGGCATCCCGAGGTCCTTCGCGACCGCCACGATGGGCCGTCCCTTCGCCATCTCCTTGCGCGTGAAGGCGACGAGCGCACGCCGGAAGCTCGGAGGCGCCTCCTGGTGGCCGCGGAGCAGCTTGCCCATGGCCTTCTTCGCCTGCGCGAGCGTGCGGAGCTCGAGCCCGGCGAGCACGAGCCGATCGGTCTTCACGCGGCTGCCGCGCGCGTCGTAGGAGGTCACGAGCTCCTCGGTGACCTCGCCCTTGCCGTCGTAGAGGCGGGTCCGGACGACGCGGATCCGCTTCTTCCGCCGATAGGTCGCGTCGTCGAGCATCCGCGCGGCGGAGCCCTCCGCCTTCGACTCTCGCGCCACGACGAGGCCCCGCTCGTCGAACGCCGTCAACGCGACGACCCGCTTCGCCACGGGTCGATCAAACCGCGCGCCGCGCCGGAAGTCGAGAGCCGAACGCGACCTCGGGAAGCGACAGATCGACCGATCCGGTCCCGAGGATCGCCCCCTCGATCGCGGGCAGGGGGATGGGGGCGGCGTGCAGCGGGAGCCCCTCGACCACGCAGCGCAGCAGGGCCGCGGCGGTGATCATCGCGTCGAACTCGTCCTCGCTGGCCCGCGCGTGCGCGAGGTCCTCGAACGCCACGCCCGATGACCTCGTCCAGCGCGTCGCGAGCAGGCGGTCGATCGCGCGCTCGCGCGTCGGGCGATCGGTCTTCGCGAGGCGCATCCGCGAGCGCGGTGCCTCGTCGACCAGCGCGGTGGCGTAGGCGGCGCGTGGATACGTCTCGGCGACGATCGGGACGCCGGCCTCGGCCGCCGTCGCGTCCTCCTCCTCGAAGGGCCAGAGCCGGAAGTCCGCGCCCGAGCGGCGCGCCGCGACCAGGCCTCGCCACAGATCGCGCGTGGCCGAGCCGACGCTCCCCGGGATCCCGGACGTGATGAAGGCGGGCTTGCCGTTCGTCTTCCGCTCGATCTCGCGGAGCAGCTCCACGCCGCGTCGCCGCGCCGCCTCGCGGAAGCGGCCGAGCGAGCCTCTGCCCTTCGGCACCGCGAAGAAGGGGGCCTCGACGCACCAGCCGCCGGGCTCCGCGCACTGCTCCAGGGAGGCGCCGAGCATCCAGTCCACGAAGCCGCGCGCGCCGGCCGCGCGGGCGAAGCTCTCGGGGATGCCGAGGGGAGCGTCGAAGGCCACGATCGTCGGGACGCCGCCGCTCGCCGCGTCGCCGAGGAGGGCCTCTACCTCGCGCACGCCGGCCCTCACGCGACGGATCGCGCGCTCGGAGACGATCGCCTCGTACGCGGCGCGCTTGCTCCGCTCCTTGCTCCAGTCGGCACAGACGATGCGGAGAGGTCGCGCTCTCAGAGACGCCACATCTTCTCGTCGTCGAGCTTCGCACGCTTCGGGATGACGACGAGCCCGTTCTCGGTGACGAAGAAGCGCTTGCGGTCGGCCTCGAGATCGAACCCGACCTCGACGCCCGCGGGCACCTCGACGTCCTTGTCGATGATGCAGCGCCGGATCTTCGCGTGACGGCCGATCTTCACGCGCTCGAAGAGCACGGACTCCTCGACCTCGCTGAACGAGTTGATCCGGCAGCCGACCGACAGCACGCTCCGGTGGATGCGGCCTCCGGAGATGATGCAGCCGTGGCTGACCATCGAGTCGGTCGCGATACCGACGCGCGCGTGCGCCTCGTCGCGGAAGACGAACTTCGCCGGCGGATCGTGGGTGACGCCGGTGCGGATCGGCCAGCGCTCGTTGTAGAGGTTGAAGAGCGGATGGATCGAGATGAGATCCATCTGCGCCTCCCAGTACGCCTCGATCGTCCCGATGTCGCGCCAGTACCCGACGGCGCGCTCCTCCTCGCCGGGGACGCGGTTCTTCGCGAAGTCGTAGACGAACACGTCCTGACCGTCGGCGACCATGCGCGGGAGGATGTCGTGGCCGAAGTCGTGCTTGCTCGACTCGACGCCCGCGTCGCGATGGAGCTCGCGGATCAGGTCCTCGGTGCGGAAGACGTAGTTACCCATCGACGCGAGGCACATCTCGTTCGAGCCCGGCATCGTCGGCGGGTTCTGGACCTTCTCGTGGAAGGCGATGATGCGCCCGTCCTGGTTGATCTCGAGCACGCCGAAGTCGCGCGCGTCCCTCTTCGGCACGGGGATGGCCGCGATCGTCGCCGCCGCGTTCCGTGCGATGTGCGCGTGGATCATCTGGCGCACGTCCATCTTGTAGACGTGGTCGCCGCCGAAGATGACGACGAGCTCGGGCTTCTCGTCGGTGATGACGTGCTGGCACTGGTAGACGGCGTCGGCCGAGCCCTTGAACCACGAGAGGCCCGTCCGCTGCTGCGCCGGGATGGCCTCGATGAACTGATCGAGGATCGGCGACAGGCGCCAGACGCGCGCGATGTGCTCCTCGAGCGACGCGCTCTTGTACTGGGTCAGGACCTTGATGCGGTTGAGCCCCGAGTTGACGAAGTTCGACAGGACGATGTCGATGATGCGGTAGCGGCCCGCGAAGGGCACGGCGGGCTTCGCGCGATCCAAGGTGAGCGGATAGAGGCGCTTGCCTTCGCCGCCCGCGAGGACCATCACCAGAACCTGACTCGGGTCGAAGCTCTGTCCGATCGATGCCATTCGAGGGCGCCAAGGATAGGCGAAGTCGTCGCGGCTTTCGCTACAATCGCCTCGATGGCGAAACGACTCGCTCTCGTGCCGCAGGTCGGTCCGGCGACGCTGCCCGTGCCTGCACCGGCGAGTGCGGCACGCGTGCTGGAGGTCGCCGCCGCGTGCGCACGCACGGGCGTGGGCGGTGCCATGGCGACCGTCCTCAAGCGGCACGGCTCCGCGCCCGGCACGCCCGGCCAGAAGCTGTACCTCGCCACCGACGGGACGTGCGTCGGGACGGTGGGCGGGGGCGCGGTGGAGCGCGCGGTGCTCGAGGCGCTCGTCGCGCTCGTCGCGCGAGCGGAGGAGGGCGAGCACGAGACGCGGACCTTCAAGCTCGGGCCGGAGCTCGGGATGTGCTGCGGCGGTCGGCTCGAGGTGATGCTCGAGCCCATCGAGGCGCTCATGCCGTGCCTCGTCGTCGGCGGCGGCCACGTCGCGACGGCGCTCGCCCCGATGCTCGCGCGCATCGGCTTCGCGGTGACCGTCGTGGATGCACGGGACGCATGGGGCGAGGAGGGACGGATCCCGGGCGTCACCTGCGTCGCCGGAGACTTCGACGAGGTGGGCGCCGCGATCGACCCGCGCGGAGCATGCCTGGTGATGACGCACGACCACGCCCTCGACCAGCGCGCGATCGAGTGGGCGCTGAAGCGGAAGTTCGCGTACGTCGGCGGCGTCGGCAGCCGTGCGAAGGCGGAGCGGACGCGCCAGCGCCTCGAGGCGAAGGGCTTCTCCGAGGACGACCGCGCGCGCGTGAAGATGCCGCTCGGCGTGCACGTGGGCGCGCGCCTCCCCGACGAGATCGCCGTGTCGATCGCCGCCGAGATGGTCGCCTGGCGCCGCGGCGCCGGCGTATCATCGTAAGGATGGCTGCCGCGTCCTTCGACTTCGTCCTCAACGGTCGCCGCGTGACCGTCGAGGGCTTCTCCGCGAACACCTCGCTCCTCTCGTGGCTCCGTGCCACGGGACGCACCGGCACGAAGGAAGGCTGCGCGGAGGGCGACTGCGGCGCATGCAGCGTCGCGCTCGTCGAGACGAACGCGCGCGGAGAGAAGACGTATCGCGCCATCAACTCCTGCATCACGCTCCTGCCGATGGTCGCCGGCCGGGAGGTCGTCACCGTGGAGGGCGTCGCGCTGCCCGACGAGCTCCATCCCGTGCAGCGCGCGATGTGCGACCGCTACGGCTCGCAGTGCGGGTACTGCACGCCGGGGTTCGTCGTGTCGATGTTCGAGGCGTACTACCGCGAGGACATCGCCGAGGGAGAGCGCAGGACGAAGCTCGTCGATCAGCTCAACGGCAACCTGTGCCGCTGCACGGGCTACCGGCCGATCCGGGACGCGATGCTCGACGCGCTCCGGGAGAAGGCTTCGCTCACGGCGCGAGGCGCGGAGGACCTCTTCCAGCTGCGGCTGAAGAAGAGCGATCCCACGCCGCCCGCGATCGCCTACGAGGCGGAGGGCCAGAGGTTCCTCCGGCCGACGTCGCTCGACGAGCTCTACGCGATCAAGGCGGAGCACGGCGCGGACGCGGAGCTCGTGGCGGGCGCGACCGAGATCGGCGTCTACATCAACAAGTTCCACCGCCGCTATCCGCTGCTCGTGTCGACCGAGGGCGTGCGCGAGCTCGCGACGATCGAGAAGACCGAGCACCGCTGGCGCATCGGCGGCGCCGCGACGCTGACGGCGCTCGAGGAGGCGCTCGGCGGCGAGTACCCGATGATCGACAAGATGCTGTGGGCGTTCGCCTCGCGGCAGATCCGCAATCGCGCGACGCTCGCCGGCAACATCGTCACCGCGTCGCCGATCGGGGACATGCCGCCGGTGATGCTCGCCCTCGACGCGGAGGTCGTGCTCGAGAAGAAGGGCGGCTCGCGCCGCGTCCACCTCGCCGACTTCTTCGTCGGGTACCGCAAGACGGTGCTCGCGCCCGACGAGGTCGTGCGCTGGATCGAGCTCCCGCGTCATCCCGCGAATTCGACGCGCAAGATGGAGAGCTACAAGGTCTCGAAGCGCCGCGAGCTCGACATCAGCATCACCTCGGCGGCGTTCGTGATCGACACCGACGGCGCCGGGCACGTCACGCACGCGCGGCTAGCGTTCGGCGGCGTCGCGGCGACGCCCGCCCGCGCGAAGAAGACGGAGGCGTTCCTCCTGCACAAGCCGTGGAACGAGGAGACGCTCTCTGGCGCGCTCGACGTGCTGCGGACCGAGTTCGCGCCGATCGACGACCACCGGTCCGGGGCGGCGTACCGGCGCGCGCTGATCGCGAGCCTGTTCGAGAAGTTCCATCGCGGCGAGTCGAGCGCCGCGCAGGACGCGAAGCTCGACTTCGAGGAGACGGCGGCCTGGCCGCGCGCGGGGGAGGGGCGCGGGATCGATCACGAGAGCGCGATGCTCCACGTCACCGGCGGGGCCCAGTACGTCGACGACACCGCACGCAAGCGCGAGATGCTCGACGTGTGGCCGGTGACGTGCCCGCACGCCCGTGCGCGCGTCGTGTCGGTCGACACGAGCGAGGCGCTGCGCGAGCCGGGCGTCGCGTGCGTGCTCACGGCGAAGGACGTCCCCGGCATGAACGACGTCGGTGCGGTCCGTCACGACGAGCCGCTCTTCGCCGATGCGGAGGCCTCGTACCACGGGCACCTGGTGGCGCTCGTCGTCGGCAAGGACCTCGAGACGTGCAAGCGCGCGGCGACGAAGGTGAAGGTCGAGTACGAGCCGCTGCCCGCGATCATCGGCGTGCGCGAGGCGGTGGCGAAGGAGAGCTTCCACACGCAGCCGCACGTGATCCGTCGCGGCGACTGCGACGCCGCCCTGCAGAAGAGCCCGCACGTGCTCGAGGGCGAATTCGAGATGGGCGGGCAGGAGCACTTCTACCTCGAGTCGCACGCCGCCTGGGCGGAGCCGGGCGAGGACGGAGAGGTGTTCGTCGCTTCATCGACGCAGCATCCGACGGAGGTGCAGGCGGTCGTCGCGCACGTGCTCGATCTGCCGCGCAACAAGGTGGTCGTGCAGTCGCCGCGCATGGGAGGCGGCTTCGGCGGCAAGGAGACCCAGGGCAACAACTGGGCGGCGGCGGTGGCCCTGGCTGCGAAGAAGACGGGCAGGCCGGTGCGCGTGCAGCTCGATCGCGACGTCGACATGCAGATGACCGGCAAGCGTCATCCCTTCTTCGCGAAGTACCAGGTAGGGTTCGACGCGGACGGAAAGCTGCTCGCCGCGCGCGTCTGGCTCTACGCGGACGGCGGCTGGGCGCTCGATCTCTCCGAGTCGATCTGCGATCGCGGCCTGTTCCACCTCGACAACGCCTATTACATCCCGGCCGTCGAGTTCTCCGGACGCGTCGCGAAGACCAACGTGACCTCGCACACCGCGTTCCGCGGCTTCGGCGGCCCGCAGGGCATGCTGGTGATGGAGGACATCCTCGACCGGATCGCGCGCCGCGTCGGCCTATCTCCCGAGGAGGTCCGCGAGAAGAACCTCTATCGCGGCACCGGCGAGACGAACACGACGCACTACGGCCAGGACGTCGGCGACGAGCGGATCGGAGCGATCTGGAGCGCTCTCCTCGCCAAGGCGAGGTTCGCGGAGCGGCGCGGCGCGATCGAGGCGTTCAACGCGAAGAGCGCGCGCATCAAGCGCGGGATCGCGATCACGCCGGTGAAGTTCGGCATCTCCTTCACCGCGACCTGGCTCAATCAGGCCGGGGCGCTCGTCCTCGTCTACCGGGACGGCACCGTGCAGGTGAACCACGGCGGCACCGAGATGGGGCAGGGGCTCTACACGAAGATCAAGGGCATCGCGATGCGCGAGCTCGGCGTGGCCGAGGACCAGCTGCGCGTGATGCGAACGCAGACGGACAAGGTGCCGAACACGTCGGCAACGGCGGCGTCGAGCGGATCCGATCTCAACGGCCAGGCGGTCAAGGCCGCGTGCGAGACGCTCCGCGAGCGCCTCGCGCCGATCGCCGCCGAGCTCCTCGGCGCGGAGGCCGCGGTGGCGGTGCCGGCCTCGGCCGTCGTCTTCGAGGCGGGCTTCGCGCGCGCGCCGCAGGTTCCCGGCGTCCGCATCCCGTTCGAGCGCGTCGTCGACCGCGCGTACATGAAGCAGGTCTCGCTTTCGGCGACCGGCTTCTATCGCACGCCCGGGATCGGCTACGACCGCACGAAGGGCAAGGGCAAGCCGTTCTACTACTTCGCTTGCGGCGCAGCGGTGAGCGAGGTCGAGGTCGACGGTTACACCGGCATGAAGCGCGTCGTCGCCGTCGACATCCTCCACGACGTCGGCGACTCCTTGAACCACGGCGTCGATCGTGGACAGATCGAGGGCGGCTTCGTCCAGGGCATGGGCTGGCTCACCGGCGAGGAGCTCCGCTGGAGCAAGGACGGCAAGCTCCTGACGCACTCGGCGAGCACCTATCAGATCCCGTCGATCGGCGACGCGCCCGAGCGCTTCCACGTCGAGCTCTTGCGCGATGCCGCGCAGAAGGGCGTCATCCACGGGAGCAAGGCCGTGGGCGAGCCGCCGCTGATGCTCGCGATCAGCGTGCGCGAAGCGATCCGCGACGCGATCGCGGCGTTCGGCGCGCCCGGTGGAGAGGTGCCGCTGCCGTCCCCTGCGACGCACGAGGCGATCCTCGCGGCGATCGAGGCGCGCGTCGCAGGCGCCGCCGGAGCGGCCTCGCGGCGCGCGGCGGAGTGATCGTCGGGCCGCGCGCTTCGCGAGCGGTTGCGCGTTCAGTTGCCCGCGTCGGCGTCGTCGCCCGCATCCGCCGGCGGAAGCGCGCCGCCGTCGCCGGGCACGCAGCACGTCGTGTAGCAGCCGCCCGAGCCCTGCGGAGGCTGCGGGCACTTCTTCGTTCCGTCGCGCACGGCGCCCGGGGAGGGGCAGGCGAGGGTCGTGGTCCCGCACACGCACGAGCCGCCCGCGGCGCTGCACGTATCGGTAGGCGTGGAGCCGGAGCTGCTGCTGCTGCTGTTGCTCGCGCCGCTGCTCGTGCTGCCCGACGAGGTGGAGCTTCCGTTGGTCGTCGCGCCGCTCGACGCCGACGAGCTCGACGGCGTCTCGTCATCGCTGCATGCCTGCGCCGCAACGAGCGCGAAGATGCAGGAAAGCGGTGCGACGATGAGCGATCGGTTCATGAGCGCCATCCAATCGCACGCGAGAAACGCGCGGCCGATTAATTCTCCGTCATCGATCGACGCGGCCCACGCGCGCGATCACTCGAGCGAGAGGACCTCGGTCGCAGTGCCCGGCGCGCCGCCCTCGCCCGCGTTTCCTTCGTTGCCGCTCGGATCGGCGGGCTTGCCGGGATCCCCGCCCTTGCCGGCCGCGCCCGCGGTCGACCTCTTCAGCACCGTCTTCTCGTCGGTCGCCGGCGCGGCGCCGACGTGCGCGATCGCCGCCGAGTGGCCGCCTGCGCCGCCGCCGCCGCCGCCGCCGCCCGCTCCGTATCCGCCGGTGCCGCCGGCGGCCACACCGCTGCCGCCGAACGAGGGAGCCTGACCGTCGAGGCCGGGCGCTCCCCGGCCCCCGTCGCCGCCCTCGCTCGCGGTGAGGGTCGACTCCTCGATCGTGATCTCCGACTTGAAGACGAGGAGCGCGATGCTCGAGCCGCCGTTGCCGCCGTTGCCGCCGCCGCCGCCGCCGCATCCTCCGCATCCGCCCGAGCCTCCGCCGACCGTCTGGCTGGCGCCGCCGCCGCCGCCGCCCTGGCCAGGGTTGCCGATCGGCCCGGGCTGCGACGTGGCCTCGGTGTTCCACGAGGTCGCCATGAGGACGCCGGGACGCGCCGCGCCCTTCGCTGCAGGGCGCGCCTCGCCGTTCGCGCCGCTCTTGCCGGGATCGGGCGACGGCTTGTTCACGCCCGCGTTCGACGTGCCGACCTTGGGGACCGCGCTGCCGTCGCCGGGGAAGCTCCCGTTCGCGTTGCCGCCCTGACCCGCGCTCGACGACGTCGCTCCGTCGGCGCACTTGCCGCACGCGGGCGCGGGCCCGCCGCTCATGCCCGAGTTGGCGTTCGCCGGCACCGCATCGCCGCTCCAGTTCTGCGTGCCCGCCGGTCCCTCGGTCCCGTTCTGCGCGCGTCCGGCGACGACGTCGACCCGGCGCAGGAGGACGTTCTTCGCCGTCGTGACGAACATGCCGATCGCCGACGCGCCCTTCGTGCTCGGCTCGGACGATCCCTGCACCGCGACGTCGAGCACCGACGCGCCGCCCACCGCGGCGATCGAGAGCGCGATGCCGCTCGGCGGCGCGATCTTCGGCTTTCCGCCCGGCGAGCGGAAGTCGCACGCGATCCCGCCGATGAGCGTGACCGGGACCTTCTCGATCGAGACCTGCTCCTCGTAGGTGCCCTCGCAGACGTAGACGCGCTTCTTCGCGTCGGTCGCCTTCTCGAGCGCCGTGCGGATGCTCGCGTACGGATGCGCGACGGTGCCGTCGGCCGTGGCCGGATCGGCGGTCTTCGACACGAAGAGCGCGCTCGCGTCGTCGACGCACTCGGGCGAGAGTGGCTTGTCGACGCAGTTGTCACGCGGGGCCTCGACGATCCCGCTGCCGCCGTCCTGCGGGGTCGAGGACGCGGGCGAGGTGACGGGATCGCACGTCCCCTTCGCACACAGATCGTCCGCGGTCGCCGGGCATCCGACGACGGCGAGGAGCGCGAGAGCGACGAATCCGAGAGAGATGCGGTTCACCGGGCTCCTCCTCTAGAAGGTCCCGCCGAGGTGGACCATGCCGCCGTTCGCCGTGGGCGAGACGACGACGCGCGACCCGGTCTTCTTCGACGACGATGGCCACACGAGGTACGTCACCGCCGCGGCGGCGAGCAGGACGCCGCCGCTGACGTAGCCGACCGTCGAGACGGTGCCCTTCGTGCTCACGTCCGAGCGCTTCTCGTCCAGCGCCTGGCATTCGGGGGACGTGGTGTTCACGCAGACGCCTTGCTTGCGCAGCGCGTCCTCCTCGTCCTTCGCGCTCTGCGACGCGAGCCCGAAGCCGACGCCCACGCCGAGCGCGGCGAGGCCCGCGACGCCGATCACCGCGGGCACGAGGATGCGCGTGGAGCTCGGCCTCTCCTCCTCGATCGGCGGCGCGACGAAGCGACCGTCGCCGCTCCTCTCCGGAGGCGGAAACTCGAGCTTCGCCTTCGTCGTCGAGCCGGCGCCGCACTCGACGGTGACGCTCTTGATGCGTCCCTCGAGCGTCGCCTCGATCACGTGCCGCCCCGGCCTCACCGGCACAGGCCTGCGCACCGCGTCGGGCGCCTCCTTGCCGTCGACGGTGACGCGCGCGTTCGGCGGCACCTCGAGATCGATCTGTCCGAGCTTCTTCGAGAGCTCGTCGACATTGTCCTGGGCCTTCTTCCGGTGCACCTCGGTGACCTTCGGATCGGGGGCGGACTCGAGGAACTCGCGGAAGTGCTCGAACGCCTCGATGTCATGGCCCGTGAGCTGCTCGGACCGCGCGAGGTTGTAGAGGACGGCAGGGCTCTTGTAGACCGCCCACGCCTGCTGGAACTTCAGGCGCGCGGCCTCGTTGTTGCCGGCATCGGCGAAGTCGAGGCCCTCCTTGAAGCGCGCCTGCGCCTCGGCGAGCGCGACGTCGGTCTGGGCGCGGGCGGCCGGTACGGCAGAGAGCGTCGTCCCGGCGAGAACGAAAGCGAAGAGGAGCGCACGGCGCATCGGTTCCCTCACAGGTCGCGGATGAAGTCGTCGCGGGGCGCAGTCTTGATCGTCGGCGGCGCTCCTGTCGATGCGGACGCGGCGGCCGTGGCCTGGGGCGCGGCCTTTGCGGGCTTCGCGGTCACAGGCGGAGTCGCGACGATGACGGTGGTCGCGGCCGTCCCGGAGGGCTCGTCGGGTGCGTCGGCGGTGGCGATCGCGGTCGGAGCGGACACGCCCGACGTGATCGTGGTCGCGGAGCTCGGGACGATCGTCGGCGCCGCCCGAGGTCGCGGCTCGTCCGGCGTCGCGAGGATCGCGATGACCGCGGCGAACACGAGCATCCCGAAGGCCGCGGCTGCCCAGACGACGACGGCGCGCCAGTCCCTCCGGCGCGAGACGAGCACCGTCGGGCGCTCCTTGCCGGTCCCCTCCGCCCCCGGCTCTGCGCGTCGCGAGGACGGCGGCGCGGCCCGCGGCGAGGACTCCTTGTTCGCGTAGTAGTCGACGAAGTCGCGCTGCGGCGGCGGCTTGCGCGGCGTGCGTCCCGGCCGGTCGAACCCCGAGAGCAGGTCCGCCGTCTCCTTCTTGTCCTGCTCGTGCATCGCCTCGAGGACGTGGACGGGCGGGATGTCTTCGGACGGATCGCGTTCGTCCTTCGCCATGACCGGGACGAAGGTTAGCCCACGGCTCGAGGCGCGGCCGTGTTTTGGGCTGCTTATCGAAGCGTGCTCGGGCCGGCGTCAGGGGCCGCCGCGCATGAGATCGTCGCGCGGCGGCTTCGGTGCCGCGGTCGCCGTCGTCGTCGCGGTCGCGGTCGCGATCGTCGCCGTGCTCGTCGTGCGCGGCGCAGGATGGGAGCGCGGCGCGGACGTCGGCGGCTTCGCCACCGGCGCGACGCTCGCGGAGGGGGGCGGCTCGCCCGTCGCCGCGGCGATCGGATCGGCCGAGGGCGGAGCGGGAGCAGCAGGCGAGGCGCTGGGCGGAGGTGCCGCGTTCACGCTCGTGTCGACCGGCGTGCGCTCCGGAGAGCGGTCCTTCACCATCACGAACGCGATGGCGGCGGCCACCGCCAGTCCGGCGATCGCGACGGGGACGACGAGACGTCGCGGTCGCGCACGGGGCGCACGCGCGTCGGACTGCTGCGAAGCGAAGGTGTCGCTCTCGATGGTCGCCGCGGTCGGAGGCCGATCGAGCTTCGGCCCGCTCGGGCGCAGGACGACGTGAGGGGCGTGCGGCGACGACGGGGTGCGCGCGACGAGGCCTTCGAGCAGCGCGTCCTCGTCGGGCGTCGTCGCCTCCTTGATCGCGCCGCCGCCCCCGAGGCCCTCGAGGGTCGTGCCGCGGTGCTTGTTCTCCGAGGGGACGTTGATGACCGGGATGTCGGCCCTCGCCGTCTCGATGGTGCTGAGCACGCGGTGGATCGCCCCGCCTTCGCTCGTCCGATCGTGCGGATCGTTCCCGTCGCTGGCGAGCTCGAGCTCGTAGAGGCGCTCGGCGAACGCGTAGGCGTCCCGGGGACGCGCGCGCGGATCCTTCGACAGGGCGGCGGTCACCAGCTCGACGATCGACGGCGGCACCCACGGTGCGAACTGCGAGATCGGAGCGGGCGCGTCGCGCAGGTGGGCCTGCGAGACGAGCGTGCCCGAGTCGTAGTGATCGAACGGCCCGCGACCGGCGAGCATCTCGTAGAGGACGAGGCCGACGGCGTAGAGATCGGTCGCCGGGATCGCGCGCTCGCCGCGGATCTGCTCGGGCGCGGCGTAGCGCCAGGTACCGACGAACATGCCGTCGTGCTTGCGGTCGGCGACGGCGATGACGCCGAAGTCGATGAGCTTCACGACCGGCTCGCCGTGCCTCGGCGCGTGGAGGAAGATGTTCTCCGGCTTGATGTCGCGGTGCACGACGGGCACGTCGTGCGTGTGCGCGCAGTGGAGCGCCTCGAGCAGCTGGCGCGTGATCTCGAAGGCGACGCGCGGAGGCAGGCGGCCCATCGTGACGAGCGCGTCGCGCAGCGTGCGGCCCTGCAGCAGCTCCATCACGTAGTACGGCGTTCCGTCGGGCAGCGAGTCGTAGTCGAACACCTTCACGATGTTCGGGTGATCGAGCTGCGCGAGGATGCGGACCTCGTCGAAGAACCGCGTGCGAAACTCCTCCGTTGCCGCGAGGTCCTTGCTCATCAGCTTGAGGACGCCGTTGATGTTCGGCGGCTTCACCACGTGGTAGACGACGCCCATCCCGCCCGCGCCGAGCTCCTTCACGACGCGGTACTTCGTACCGGGCAGGACGTCGCCGATCTCGAGAGGGGTCGAGCGCGCAGGCATGGAGGACCGTCGGGGCTAAGAATAGCCCTGCATCCGCTCCCATAGCCTACTTGCTGCAGCCCGGGCGCGGAGAACGAGCTCCCGTTCGTCGATCGACACGAGCTTCCGATCGCGCACGACGAAGCGCCCGTCGACGATCGTGTCCCGAACGTGTGCGCTCGCCAGCGTCCGCCCGAGGTGATCGACGAGGTTCGAGGAGGTCAACGGCGTCATCGGCGCAACGTCGATGACGGTCAGGTTCGCGGGCGCGCCGGACACGACCTGGCTCGCGCTCCCTGCGAGCACCTGCGCCGCAGCGATGCGCATGCCGGTCTCGCGCGCGAGATCGTCCTTCGCCTCCGTGTGGCGGAGGTAGTGGTCGCGCGCCTCGGCGAGGACGTCGTGATCGACGCCGTCCGTGCCGAGCGCGACGCGCGGTCCGCCGGCGGAGGACACTCCGACGCCGTGGATCATGTTCGAGCGCGGCGTCGTCGCGATGAAGCCGCCCGCGCGGGTGATGGCGTTCACCAGCGACGCGTCGAGCTGCAGCGCGTGGGCCGCGACCGACCCGCCGCGTGCGATGCCGAGGCGCTCGAGACGGCTCGCGAGCGGCGTCTTGCGCGTGCGCTCCGCATCGAGGTGATCGGTCAGGTCCTCGGCGACGTGCATGTGGATGCCCGCGCCATGCGCGTCCGCGAGCTCGCGCAGCGCATCGAGCGTGTCGTCGGCGAGCGAGAGCATCGCGTGCGCGCCGACGAGCGCGCGGTGACGGGTCGCGCGGGCGCGGACCTTCCTGAGGAAGCGCTCGTTCTCCCTGAGCGCCGCGTCCCGCCGCGCGCGGCCTTCGCGATCGCTCGTCTCGTAAGCGAGGACGCCGCGGATGCCGATCTCGTCGAGCGCCGCCTCCACCCGATCGAGCGACCCGTCGATCGCGCGCGGCGAGGAGTGGAGGTCGACGACGATGGCCGCACCGGCCTTCGCGGCGCCCGCCGCGGCGACGAGCGCCGAGGTGTGGACGAGCTCGTCGTCGAGCGCCTTGTCCACCGTCCACCAGACCCGCTCGAGCACGTCGGCGAGCGTCCGGGGCGGCGACGGCGGCGGCGGCATGCCCGGGGTGAGGGCCATGTACATGTGCGTGTGCGCGACGACGAACGCCGGCGTGACGAGACAGCCGCTCACGTCGACGCGCGGCGCGTCGGGCGGCATCCGGCCTCCGACCTGGGCGACGATGCCTCCCTCCACGAGCACGTCCGCCGGATCGACGCGCGGCGGATGCATGTCGACGACCGTGCCGCCCGCGAGGACCAGCCGCTCGGCGCTGGGCTTCGGCGCCGGGTCCGGGACGCTCGGCGCCGCGGAGCGCAGCGTCGCCTCCGAGGGCAGCATCGACGACATCCTCTCGAGTATAGGTTAGCCTCCTGCCCGAATGACGATCGAGCTCGTCGTGCGCGGAAGGCGCGTGATCACCGGACCCGGAGCGGCGGAGCGAGCCCTCGCCGTCCACGTGAAGGGCGGCAGGATCGCCGCAGTGACCGAGCTCGCGGACGTGCCGGCTTTCGTGCCCGTCATCGACGCCGGCGATCGCGTCGTCATGCCCGGCCTCGTCGACACACACGTCCACATCAACGAGCCCGGCCGCACCGAGTGGGAGGGCTTCGACACCGCCACGCGTGCGGCAGCGGCCGGCGGCGTGACGACGCTCGTCGACATGCCCCTCAACAGCATCCCGCCCACCACCACGCTCGAGGGACTCCGCGCGAAGGTCGACGCGCTCGAGGGCAAGGCCCGCGTCGACGTCGCGCTCTGCGGCGGCCTCGTGCCGTCGAACGCGAACGTCGCCGGAGGGCTCGACACGCTCTGGTCGGAGGGCGTCCTCGCGTTCAAGTGCTTCCTCGCCGAGAGCGGCGTGAGCGAGTTCTCGCACGTCCACGAGAGCGAGCTGCGCGAAGGAATGAAGGCGCTGGCGCGTCTCGGCGCGCCGCTCTTCGTCCATGCCGAGCTCCCGGAGCCGCTCTCCGAGGGCGAGAAGGCGGCGCTCGGCCTCGACCCTCGCGCGTACGCGACGTACCTGAGGTCGCGGCCGCGTCGCGCGGAGGACGCCGCGATCGAGCTGGTGCTGCGTCTCGCGAAGGAGACCGGCGCGCGGGCGCACGTCGTGCACCTCTCCTCGTCGGACGCGCTCGAGCTGTTCGCCCGTGCGCGCGACGAGAAGGTGTCGCTCACCGTCGAGACCTGTCCGCACTACCTCACGTTCGCCGCCGAGGAGATCCCCGACGGCGCGACCGAGCTCAAGTGCGCGCCGCCGATCCGCGAGAGGGCCAATCGCGAGAAGCTGTGGGACGCCCTCCGGCAGGGCGGCATCGATCAGGTCGTCACCGATCACTCGCCGTCCTCCTCCGAGATGAAGTGCTCCGGCTCGGGCGACTTCATGAAGGCCTGGGGCGGGATCTCGTCGCTCCAGCTCGGCCTCGCCGCGGTGTGGACCGAGGCCCGCGCGCGCGGCGCGACCCTCGGGGACATCGCCCGCTGGATGTGCGCGGCGCCCGCTCGCCTCGCCGGCCTCGCGAGCCGGAAGGGCGCCATCGCCGTGGGCCACGACGCCGATCTCGTGATCTGGGATCCCGACGCGGACTTCACCGTCGATCCGGCGGCGCTCGAGCACCGCCACAAGATCACGCCGTACCGCGCGCGCACGCTGAAGGGCGTCGTCGCGCGCACGATCCTCGGGGGCCAGACGATCTACGAGCGCGGGGCTGGCTTCACCGGCGCGCCGCGCGGCAAGTGGCTGAGGAGAGTGTGACGACGATGGGCGAATTCACCGAGCTGGTCGATCTCGCAGCGGAGCGCCTCGGCGGCGCGGTCCTGTGGGCCACCGACGATTTCTTCGCGGAGAAGGAGAACCTGCTCAAGCCGAGCGAGGCGATCTTCATCGACGGCAAGTACACCGATCGCGGCAAGTGGATGGACGGCTGGGAGTCCCGCCGCAAGCGCACCTACGCCGAGTCGTCGCTCGCGTATCCGGACAGCGACTTCGCGATCATCCGCCTCGGGCTGCCGGGCATCGTCCGCGGCTTCGTCGTCGACACCGCGCATTTCAAGGGCAACTACCCGAAGGCGTGCGCGATCGAGGGCGCGAGCATCGCGGGCCACCCGAACGTGCAGGAGCTGCTCTCGGACGAGATCCGCTGGACGCCGATCCTCGAGAGGTCGGACCTGAAGGGCGACAGCAAGAACCTCTTCGCGGTGAACGGCGATCAGCCCCCCGTCGGGGATCGCGAAGCGCGTCGCTTCACCCATCTGCGTTTCCACATCTATCCGGACGGCGGCGTCGCGCGCCTGCGCGTCCACGGCGACGTCGTGCCGAGCGCCGGCTGGCTCGGCAGGCGCGAGCGGCCGCAGCTCGTCGATCTCGCGGCGGCCGAGCACGGCGCGCTCGTCGTCTCGTGCAATGACATGTTCTTCGGCTCGCGCCACAACCTGATCATGCCGGGACGCGGCGTGAACATGGGCGACGGCTGGGAGACGAAGCGCAGCCGCCGCCCGGGGCCCGACTGGGTCGTCGTGCGCCTCGCCACCGAGGGGACGATCGAGCGCGCGATCGTGGACACGCTCCACTTCAAGGGCAACGCGCCGGATGCCTGCGCGATCGACGTCGCGCGGTCCGAGAGCGATCCCGACGGCGCGAAGGACGAGGCGTGGACGCCGCTCCTCGCGAAGACGCCGCTCCAGCCGCACACCGAGCATCGATTCGAAGAGGTGCTCGCGGCCGCCGGGCCGGCGACGCACGTGCGCCTGCGCATCTGGCCGGACGGCGGCGTCTCGCGCCTGCGCCTCTTCGGGATCGCCTCGGACGCGGGCCGCGAGCGCGCGGGCATGCGCTATCTACGCGCGATGCCGCGCCCCGAGCTCGAGGGCGCGCTCCTCGCGTGTTGCGGGTCGACCGCGTGGGTGAAGGCGATGGTCGAGGAGCGGCCGTTCGCCGACTTCGCCACGGTGAAGAAGCGCGCCGCCGAGATCTGGCAGGGCCTCGGGACCGCGGACTTCGACGAGGCGTTCCGCGCGCACCCGCGCATCGGCGACAAGAAGGCGGGCGGCACCGCGGCGAAGGAGCAGGCGCGCGTCGCCGAGGCCTCGCAGGCCGTTCTCGACGAGCTGCGCGAGGTCAACCGCGCCTACGAGGAGAGGTTCGGGCGCATCTACATCGTGTGCGCGACCGGGAAGACGGCCGAGGAGATGCTGGCCATCGCGAAGGAACGGATGAAGAACGACCCATCCGCGGAGCTCCGCCGCGCCGCCGACGAGCAGCGGAAGATCACCGAGCTCCGCCTCGAGAAGCTGGTAGAGCGATGAGATCGATCTCCACCCACGTGCTCGACATCTCCCGCGGGAGGCCCGCGCAGGGCGTCCCCGTCGTCCTCGAGAAGAAGGAGGGCGAGTCCTTCCGCCGGCTGAAGGCCGCTGCCACCGATGCCGACGGACGCGTGAAGGACCTCGTCACCGAGGGCGCGCTCACCGAGGGCACCTACCGGATCACCTTCGACACGAGCTCGTACTTCACGGCGCAGGGCATCGAGGGCTTCTACCCGGAGGCCTCGATCCTCTTCGTCGTGCGTGACCCCGAGGCGCACTATCACGTGCCGCTGCTGCTGAGCCCGTTCGGCTACTCGACGTACCGCGGCAGCTGACGCGATCGCTCACGAGAGGTGCGTGAGCTTCTCCGGGTTGTTCACGATCCACACGTCGGTGATGCGATCGCCGCTCACCGACAGGGTGAGCGCGAACTGGACGACGCCGTCCTCGTCCTTCACCACCATGCCGGGCTCGCCGTTGATCGTCGCGAGCTCGCTCGTGACGCCCGGCGTGACCTTCTTCGCGACGCCGAGGACGAAGCGGGCGACGCGATCGGCGCCGTGGACCGGCTTGAGTGCAGCATGCACGCGGCCGCCGCCGTCGGAGCGCGCCACGACGTCGTCGGCGAGCAGCTTCGTCAGGCCCGCGAGGTCGCCAGCCGCTACCGACGCGAGGAACGCGTGGAGCATCTCGCGCTTCTTCGCCTCCGGGGCCGCGAAGCGCGGGCGGCCCGCGTCGACGTGCGCGCGGGCACGCGACGCGAGCTGACGGCATGCCGCCTCGCTGGTGCCGAGGGCGGCCGCGACCTCGGCGAACGGGTAGTCGAACACCTCGTGCAGAAGGAACGCCGCGCGCTCGAGCGGGCTCAGCCGCTCGAGGAGCACGAGGAACGCCATGCCGATCGACTCGGCGAGCTCGGTGCGTCCCTCCGGATCGCCCGTCGCGATCGGCTCGGGCAGCCAGGGACCGACGTACTCCTCGCGGCGCGCGCGCGCGGACCTGAGCTGGTCGAGGCAGAGCCGCGTCACGATGGTGGTGAGGAACGCGCGCGGCGACTCGACCTCGCGCTGGGTGCGGCTCGCGAAGCGGAGGAACGCCTCCTGGAGGACGTCCTCCGCCTCCGCCGCGCTACCGAGCATCCGGTACGCGATGCCGAAGAGATGCGTTCGTTCGTTCGTGAAGGTCTGCGTATCGTCGCTCATCCGGCCACCTGTACTCGAAGCCCCATCCCTCGTTGGTCGATGCCATCGCGAAGCGGCAGACCATCTCCTTCAACCATGCCCCTGCGCGGCCGTCGACCGTCCAGCCGCCGGGCGTGTCGTCGATGTTCGTGTTCTGCACCAGGCCGTCGCGCCGCCCGAGGCTGATGCACGTGACGAAGAACCCGAAGCCGAACGGTCGGGGCTCGCGCCCGCGGATCTCCGCCGCGAGATCGTCGGCGACATGGCAGCCCGTGGGCAGCGCGACCGCACAGGCCATCCGCACGCCGGTGCTCGCCGCGTCTCCGGCGACGTGCACGAACGGATGCGACGTGCTCCGCAGCCGATCGTCGACGAGCGCGCGGCCGTCGAGATCGACGTGCAGGCCGATGTCTGCTGCGAACCGCGAAGGCCGGAAGCCTCCGGCCCAGAGCGTGAGGTCCGACGGCAACGCGTTGCCCGAGGAGAGCACGACGGCGTCGCGCTCGACGGCGGCGACGCGCCGGTGCTCCTGGACGCCGACGCCGCGCGCGGACAGGAAGCCGCGCGCGTGGGCGCGCGCGCGTTCGGCCATGGTGGGCAACAGCTCGTCCGCCGTGACCAGCGTGACCGCGAGGTCTCGTCGCTTCTCGCCGAGCTCCGCCGCGAGCTCGACGCCGGTGAGCCCGCCGCCGCAGATCACCACCCGGCGCACGTCGGGTGAGGCGAGCCGGGCGCGCGCCGCGAGGGCGTCCTCCTCGACCGCGATGGGCACCGCGCTCTCTGGTGCGACGGCGCTCGAGCCGGTGGCAACGACGAGCTCGTCGAACGCCTCGTCGTAGGCGCCGATGCGTGCGCGGCGGCGTTCGAGATCGACGCCGTCGGCTCGCCCCTCGATCACCGTCACGCCGTGCGCGCCGACGTGGTCACGCAGGGGGACGCGGCGGCGGACCTCGCCGGCCACGTCCTCGTGCAGCCGGATGCGCTCGACGAAATGGGGGCGCGGATCGACGAGCACGACCGACGTGCCGGTGCCGCGCGTCTTCCGGGCCAGCCGTACCGCGCAGGAGACGCCGGCGTATCCCGCGCCGACGACGAGAATCCTCTTCTTCTGTCCGCTCATGATGGGGCCTCGCAGGGAAGACGAGGCAGCCCCATGGGACGTGACGTCAGTCGGAGAAATCGTTCGTCAGGTAGAGCTTTCCCCCGGAATACGAGAGCCCGATGCCCACCCGGCGGAACCGCGGGTTCATCATGTTGTCGTGGTGCCCGCCGCCCGGGCCCTCGTCCATCATGAGCTTCAGCATGACGTCGATCTGCTTCTTGCCGTTCCTCGTCGCGTCCGAGGGATCGAGGACCGGGACGCCCGCCGGGTCTCCCTGGTTCTCCGCGCTGCGGGAGCCGAAGCCGGGCGCGCCCTGCGCGTTCGCGGCGAAGTGCGCGTGCGGGGAGTGATCGCGTGACAGGCGCTCGGAGCCCTGACGGGCGAACGCGCTGATCTTCGCGTCGTAGAGCACCGGGGCGAGGCCCTTGGCCGATCGGTACTTGTTGATCTGCTCGACGTTGTAGCGGACGAGCGGATCGGACGGGTACGGATCCTCGGGACGCGGCGGGGGAGGGGACGCCTCGACGACGCGCTTGGTCGTGCGGATGGTCGTCTTCTTGATCGAGCCGTCGGGCATCTTCTCGATGACGACCTTCTCCTCGACCTCGCCGTCGCCGTTCTTCGCGGCGGTCGCCGAGCTCGAAGACGGAGAGCGCGTGCCGCCGCGGGAGCCGCCGCCGTCACCGCATGCGACGAGCGCGAGCGTGGCGACGATGAGGAATCGCTGCATCCACGACAGCGTAGCCGACGATCAGGCGTCGCACTCGCTCACGAGGCTGTAGAGCTTCGGAGCGGTGGTCGCGGCGCCGAGCGGCGAGAGCGTGAAGAGCGGGGCGGACTGGTACGTGAAGCCGTCCTCGACGCCGAGCGTGAACCTCTCGGTCTTGCCGCCGTGGACGACGGTGACGGTGCGCTTGGCCGCGGACGATCCGTTCTTCGTGATCGTGTACGTCGCGGGCTGCGTCTTCCACGTGATGTCGCCGGTCCGCTCGTCGTAGTGGAGATAGCCGTACGTCGCCTTGCCGCCCGCCGCGAAGTCGATCCGGACCGCGGAGCCGTACGCGCCCTCGGCGCGCGCCCAGAACGCGAGGCCCTGCGGCGTAGCGAAGAAGGTCTCGACCCCGGTCCAGTTCTGCCACTTCGAGTCCTTGATCACGGCGAGCTCGCCGGTCAGGCTGCGGAGCGTGAGCGAGTCGCCGAGCACGCGGCGGACGGGCGCGGCCCAGACGCTGGTCTTGATCACGTCGCGGAACGCGCCGCACGTCATGACCGCCTTCGAGGCCTCGTCGGCGATCTCCCACAGGAAGCCGTGCTCGCTCTGGCAGACGCCGCTGCGCTCGCGGTCCTTCGACCAGTCGACGGCGTTCTTGTAGTGCGCGAAGGCCTCGGCGTACCTCGCCGCGCCGCACGCGGTGAGCGCCTCGTCGCTCTGGTCGACGGATTCGTCCATGGACGCGGGCTCGGCCGAACAACCGGTCAGTAGGGGAGAAGCAAAGCAGGCGACGGCGAGGACAGGTGCGAAACGCTTCATGATTCTGGCGTACTCCAAGGTAGTGAAGTCCCCCACAGGCGCCGCGTATGTAGCTGACGCTGTGCGGCAGTCAAGTGCGCGTTTCGACGAAGGTTGCGCCGATCGAATGCCGCAAGTAAGCCGTCGCGCCATGCCTTCGCCGTCGCCGATCGTTCTCTCGGGCACCGGTCTCTACGCGCCGCCGGACGTGATCTCGAACGACGAGCTCGTCGCCGCGTTCAACGCGTGGGTCGATCTCGAGAACGCCGGTGGCAAGAGCCTCGAGAAGTCGAGCGCCGAGTTCATCGTGAAGGCGTCCGGCATCAAGCGCCGTCACGTCGTCGACCGGAAGGGCATCCTCGATCCGCACGTGATGGCGCCGCGCATCCCCGAGCGCTCGAACGACGAGCACTCGCTCCAGTGTGAGATGTCGCTGAACGCTGCGCGCGAGGCGCTCGCGCAGGCGAACGCCTCGCCCGACAGCGTCGATCTCGTCATCGTCGGCTGCTCGAACCTCCAGCGCCCGTACCCGGCGATCGCCGTCGAGGTGCAGGCCGCGCTCGGCGCGAAGGGCTTCGCGTTCGACATGAACGTGGCCTGCTCGTCGGCGACGTTCTCGCTCGCGGCGGCGCGCGACATGGTCGCGGCCGGCACCGCGCGCCGGGCGCTCGTCGTGAACCCGGAGATCTGCACCGGCCACCTCAACTTCCGCGATCGCGAGAGCCACTTCATCTTCGGCGACGCGTGCACGGCCATGGTCATCGAGCGCCGCGACGACTGCGCCTCCAAGGACGCATGGGAGATCGTCTCGACGAAGCTCACGACGCGGTACTCGAACGCGATCCGCAACAACATGGGCTTCCTCTCGCGCTGCGCTCCCGAGCGTCGCGACGACGCGGACAAGCTGTTCGTGCAGGAGGGCCGCAAGGTGTTCAAGGAGGTCTCGCCGATGGTGGCCGATCTCCTCGTCTCGCACCTCGACGAGACCGGCATCCCGCGCGACGCGGTGAAGCGCCTCTGGCTCCACCAGGCGAACCTCACGATGAACCAGTGGATCGCGCGCAAGGTCCTCGGCCGCGACCCCACCGAGGTCGAGGCGCCGAACACGCTCGAGGAGTACGCGAACACGAGCTCGGCGGGCTCGGTGATCGCGTTTCACCTCCACAGGGCCGGGCTCGAGGCAGGCGACGTCGGCCTCCTCTGCTCGTTCGGCGCCGGCTACTCCGCGGGCAGCGTCATCCTGCGTCGCGCCTGACCGGCGTCACTGCATCGGGGCGCCGGCCTCGTACCACCGCTTGAGCAGCGCGCGCTCGGCGTCCGTGATCTGCGTCGCGTTGTTGAGCGGCATGACCTTCAGCACGACGGCTTGCTGGTACAGGTTCTTCGCGTTCTTCTCGATCATCTCGGGCGAGTGCAGCTCGACGTTCTTCTGGTGCAGGGTGGCGTTGTGGCAGAGCACGCATCGCCGATCGAGGACCGCCTTGACCTCGGCGAAGGTCGGCGTGGCCTCCGTCACGGCCTCGTTCGGTGACGGCGCCGGCGCGAGCGCGCACAGGAGGGCGAGGACGAGGCGCGCGCCGACGACGGCGTAGTGCCATGGCACGCCCCTGTCCTCGACGAGCGCCTTGTGGCGCGCGACGAAGCTGTGGCGGATCAGCGCGCCGGCGAGCATGAGCGTCACGAGCACCAGCCAGTTCCAGCGGCCCTGGTAGAGCCAGCCGTAGTGGTTGGACAGCATCGCGATGAGCACCGGCAGCGTGAAGTACGTGTTGTGGACGCTGCGCTGCTTGCCACGCTGGCCGTGGATCGCCTCGACGGGCTTGCCCGCCTTCATCTGGGCGACGACCTTGCGCTGGCCCGGGATGATCCAGAAAAAGACGTTGGCGCTCATCGCCGTGGCGAGCATCGCGCCCATGAGGAGGAACGCCGCGCGGCCGGCGAACAGGCTGCACGCGGCCCAGGCCGCCGCGACCACGAAGAAGAAGACGAGCGCCCCGACGACCGCGTCACCCCCGACCTTGCCGTTCTTCTCCCCGAAGACGCGACAGATGCGGTCGTAGAAGAGCCAGAACGCGACGAGGAAGCCGAGCGCAGCGGCGATGGCGGCACCGGGCGACCAGTCGTGCACCGTCTTGTCGACGAGGAACGTCTTCGCGTTGAACAGATAGAGGACGGTGAAGAGGCCGAAGCCCGAGAGCCACGTCGAGTAGCTCTCCCAGTAGAACCAGTGGAGGTGCTCCGGCAGCTTCTTCGGCGCGACGAGGTACTTCTGCGGGTGGTAGAAGCCGCCGCCGTGAACGGCCCACAGCTCGCCGTCCACGCCCTTCGCCTTCAGGTCGGGATCTTCGGGCTTCGTCAGGCTCGAGTCGAGGAAGACGAAGTAGAACGACGAGCCGATCCACGCGATCGCCGTGATCACGTGCGTCCATCGCAAGAGCAGATTGGCCCAGTCCAGCAGGTAGGCGAGCATCAGTGGGCGGAGTCGCGAAGCCCCAACGTTATCAGAGACCGAGGGCGCGCAGATCGAGGCCCTTCGGGCCGAGCGGCGGGCAGAAGTAGTAGCCCCCGGACAGCGCGCGCGTGAAGCCGAAGAGAGCGTCGACCTGGCCGTCTTCGAGGCCGGCCATGCGGCGGAGCACGCGCTCGAAGCGATCGAGGGACTCGACGTATGCGACGAAGTAGAGGCCGTGCTCGCGCACGGTGCCCCACGGCATCGAGCGGCGCACCATGAACGCGGGCGGATCGAAGCTCTCCTGCGCCGCCCGCTTCACGTGCGCGGTCGCGACCGCGTCGGGGATCTCCTCGTTGTCCTCGAAGCGCCGGCCGAAGATCGCGTCGCGCGCGGCCGCGTCGTTCGCATTGAAGCGCTCGAGGTCGTGGACCCAGCGCTGCACGGCGACGAAGCTCGCCCCCTTCATGCCCGGCTCGTCGCTCGCGACGATGGCGGCCTCCACGGCCGCGTCGCCCTTCGGGTTCTCGGTGCCGTCCTCGTAGCCCGTGAGGTCTCGGCCCGCCTTGTAGCGGAACGTGTCGACCTCCTCCGTCAGCCGCCATCCGCTCCCGAGCTTGCGGTGGATCGCGAGCGCGCGATCGAGCACGTCGCCGCGCTCTCCGCCGCCGATGGAGACCCAGAGCGCGCCCTGCGTCGACGGCAGGCCGATGCCGACGCCGCCCAGCGCGGGGAAGCTGCGGAGACCGGGGACGCGGGCGCGGAGCGCGAGCGCGAGCGGCTCGCCGATGCCGACGGCGACGTCTCCCCGCGCCGCCTCGCTCGCGATCGCGCGGAGACCGGGCCGGGGATCGACGGCCGGCTCGAGATCGAAGACGAGGACGGCGCCGGCGAGAGGAATGGGGTTCAGGATCGGGGCTTGGGGATTCATCCGGACCTCGTGCTGCGTGCGGCGACGATCTGCGAGAACGAGCGCGATCGGAGCTCGTCGTACGTGAGCCCGGTCGCGGCGAGATCCGCGTCGTCGAGAGCGCCGCACGCGAGGCCGCGGAGGAAGTACACGAGGATCCCCTGGGCAGTCGCCGCGTCGTCGAACGTCTGTCCGACGAGCGTCGCCTTCGTCGCGCGCTCGACGAACGTCGCGAGCCGCGCAGCGAGCTCCGCGCGGCGCGAGAGGAAGTGTTTGAACACGGCGGCATAGCGCGCGGGGAGCTGCGCGGGGTGGAGATCCCAGCCCTGGTGGATGCCGAGGTCGATGGCCCGGCGCACGTTCGAGGCGTGCAGCGCCCAGCCGCGCTCCACCGCCTCCGCCGAGCCGATCGGCATCGTCGTCGTCGCGCCGTCGTAGACGACGACGTCACGATCCCCGAGCCCGATCCGCGTCGCCAGGCGCGCGAGATCGCATGCGGGGTGATCGAGCCGCTGCTCGGTCGCGCCGATGCCGAGCGACGAGAGCAGATCGTACGCGCCGAGATGGACGGCCACGCAGCGTCCGCCAGCGGCAGAGACGAGCGCCCCGATCGCGAGGCGCCCGTTCTCGTCGAACAGCGCGCGCGGCGTCTCGATCATCAGCTCGATGCCGATTCGGCCGTGGTCGACTCCGTGCACGGCCTCGAGCCCACCGAGCAGCTCGGCGAGCGCCGTGACCTCCGACGCGCGCGAGACCTTCGGGAGCGTCACGGTGAACCCGTCACGGATCGGCCCTTGCTTCGCGAGCGTGCTGACGAAGAGATCGAGCGTGCGCACCGCGCGCGCGGCCGTCTCTGGCGAGAGCGCCTTGATGCGCATCCCGACGACGGTGCTTTCCGCCGTCGCGGCGAGCTCGGTCGCCGCGCGGACGGCCTCGGCGTCCTCCTCCGCGTCGGGGCGGGGGCCGAAGCCGTCCTCGAAATCGATGCACATGGCCTCGACCGCCTCGGTCGCGAGCTTCTTGCCGACCCGCTCGCGGACCTCGGGATCGGCGAAGAGGGGCGACGCAGGCGCGTGATCGTCGAACGCCTTCTTCGCGATGCGCCCGAGCTTCGCGGCCGAGTCGCGCTTGTAGAGGTGCGCCCCGCCATAGAGGACGTGGACCGGCATCCGCGAGCGCACGACCGGCGGCTGCGCCTCGTCGCGCTCGAGGCGCTGGAGGACGACGTTCACGAGATCGGGAGAGAGAGAGGTGCGCATCGACGGCCACCGTGTTGTAAAGGAAGGAGGTGGCGGTGACAAACCGGGTCGTCCACGGGGACTGTCTCGACGTGCTTCGCGGGATGCCGGATGCATCCGTGGACCTGGTCTACGTCGATCCGCCGTTCAACACCGGGCGCGTCCAGAAGCGCACGCGCATGCGGACGGTGCGCGACGACGAAGGCGGCGACCGCACGGGGTTCGCCGGCCGCCGGTACCGGACCGAGCGCATCGCGGTCGACGAGGGCTTCGCCGATCGCTTCGACGACTACCTCGCGTTCCTCGAGCCGCGCCTGCGCGAGGCACACCGCGTGCTCGCCCCGACGGGGAGCCTCTACTTCCACATCGACTACCGCGAGGTGCATTACTGCAAGGTGCTGCTCGACGGGATCTTCGGCCGCGCGTCGTTCAAGAACGAGATCATCTGGGCCTACGACTACGGCGCGCGGAGCACGCGGCGCTGGCCGGCGAAGCACGACAACATCCTCTTCTACGCGAAGGACCCCGACGGGTATCACTTCGATCTGTCGGAGGTCGATCGCATCCCGTACCTCGCACCCGGGCTCGTCGGTCCCGAGAAGGCGGCGCGCGGCAAGCTCCCGACCGACACCTGGTGGCACACCATCGTGAGCCCGACGGGGAAGGAGAAGCTCGGCTACCCGACGCAGAAGCCGCTCGGGATCGTCCGCCGGATCGTGCGCGCGTCGTGTCCTCCCGGCGGGCTCGTGCTCGACTTCTTCGCGGGCAGCGGCACTGCGGGCGCGGCCGCGATCGAGACGGGCCGGCGCTTCGTCCTCGTCGACGCGAGCGACGAGGCGATCCGCGTCATGAAGCGACGGTTCGCGGGCCGCGACGACGTGCTGTTCGAGCAGCACCACGACGACGCAGCTAAGCAGCCTCTGTCTCGAGCTCCTTGAAGAGGGGCGCCAGCTCGGGGCGCGCGCGCAGCGGATTGCAGAAACGCGTCGTCAGCTCGAGGAGCTCGGTCTCGAGGCGGTCGGCGTCCTTGCCGAAGTTCGCGATCCGCTCCTCGCACTTGGCGCGCTCGTCATCGAGCTCGGCTTCGTGCTTCTGGAGGGCCGAGCGGAGCTCGCGGATCTGGAAGTCGAGGTCGTTGGCCGCCCTTTCGGCCGCCTCGACGTACTCCTCGGCCCGCCGCTCCTCCTGCCGGAGCGCAATCCACTCGTCGACCGAGTCGGCGAGCGTGCGATAGGCGCTCGCGAGATCGGCCGACGGCTCGTGGAAGCCGGCGCGGCCCTCCCAGAACATCGCCTCCTTGTGCGCGGCCTCGAAGCGCGTGCGGGCGAGCCTCGACTCCTCCTCCGTCCTGGTCTTCTGCTCGCGGGCGCTGCGCAGGTCCTCCTTGGACTTCGACACGTCGACGCCGAGCTGATCCATGGCGAAGCCGAGCTGCGCGCGCTTCTCGCGTCCGCGGTGCTCGATGGCCTCGAGCGCCTCCTGCTCCTTGAATCCGTCCGCCCGGAGCGACACGACGACGCGCATCACGCGGCTCGCCTCGTCGAGAAGCTCGGTGAGCTCGCCGGGGGCGCGCGCCTTCGTACCGAACGCGCGGGCGAGCATCTGCTCGAGCACGAAGATGCGCCGCGCCCACTCGTCGCCCGGGCCGGCCGCGAGCGTCACCGGCGCAGGGAGGCTGACCGGCTCTTCGTCGAGCTTCGGCGGCGCGACGATCTCGCGATCGCGGACGATCTCGAGCAAGTCCTGGTGGATGCGGTGGGCGTCGACCGGGCGCTCGCTCGGGCTCTTCGCGAGCATGCGCACGACGAGCTCGTCGAGCTTCTCGGGGACGCGAGGATTGAGCGAGCGGAGCGCCGGCGGCGGCTCGTTCATGTGCTTGACGAAGAACGTGGCGACGTCGGGCGCGTTGAACGGGAGCTCGCCGGTGAGCATCTCGAAGAAGACGACGCCGAGGGCGTAGATGTCGCTCGCTCCGCCGGCGCTGGCGTCCGTGCCCATGATGCGCTCGGGCGCCATGTACTGCGGCGTGCCGAACAGCTCGCCCTGACCGGTGAGACGGGAGTCCTGGCGGCTCTTCGCGATGCCGAAGTCGAGCAGCTTCACGAGGTCGGAGCCGTCGTCGCGGCGGCAGAGGAAGATGTTCTCCGGCTTGATGTCGCGGTGGATGACCTCGAGGTCGTGCGCGCGCGCCATGCCGCGGGCGATCTGGATCATGACGTGGACGGCGCGGTCGACGTCCATCACGCCGCGCTGGATCACCGCCGCGAGCGACTCGCCACGGAGCAGCTCCATCACGATGTAGGCGGTGCCGTCCTCGGTGTCGCCCTGGTCGTAGATCTCGATGATGTTCGGATGCGCGAGCTTCTGGGCGCTCTTCGCCTCGCGCCGGAACCGCTCGCGTACGATCGGATCGCTCGTAGCATCGGGTTCATGATCTTCACCGCGACGGGCCGGTCGACCAGCTTGTGCCGCGCGCGATAGACCGTGGCCATGCCGCCTTCGCCGATCACCTCCTCGATGACGTACCTGCCGGCGAGGAGCGTGCCGATGCGCGGGTCGGGCAGCTCGAGGAGATCGGACCCCTCGACGAAGCAGTACGTCGCCTCGTTCGGGTACCGCATCTTGCACTGGGGACAGGTCTTCACGAGGCTCGCGGGCGAAGGATTTGGCGAGACGGATCATAATGCAGCGCGGCGGAACGAGAGGCGTGCTTTCGCGTCCCTTGGGTTTGCTCTCTGGATGACGGATACTGCGTGCAGCGTTCTCGGTTTCGCCGACGGCCCATGCATTTTCCGCCTCCGCCGAACCCACATCGCCGCCCCGGCGCCAATCCCGCGGTTTCTCGTGCGATGCGGCCGGCGCCGTCACCGCCGCCGCGACGGTGGGCACTCCGGTTCGCGGTCGCAGGGGCCCTGGTCGCAGCGCTGTCCGTGACCGCGGCGGGGGCCCGCGCCCGATACCTGCCGGACGCGGCAGTCCTCCCCGGTCTGTCGATCGACGGCGAGCGCGTCGCCGACGGCGCCGACGCGGCCGCCGTCCGCGCGCTGGTCGAGGCGCGCGCGAAGGCGCTCGGCGACCGGCGCCTCCGCTTCACGATGCCGGGCGTCGACCAGCCCGTCCTCGAGACGACGCTCCACGATCTCGGGGCGGTGGTCGACGTCGAGCAGACGCTCGCGATCGCGATGCGTGCCGGCAAGTCCGGCGACGTCCTCGGCCGCGCGCAGGCCGCTCGCGATGCACGTGAAGGAAAGCTCGATGTGCCGCTCGTCGCGAGCATCGATCGCGCGATCGGCCTCGGCGTGCTCGAGGCCCTGAAGGAGAAGGAGGACACCTCCCCGGTCTCCGCTCGGCTCGATCTCGACAAGCACGCGACGATCCCGGAGAAGGACGGAAGGTACATCGACGCGGACGGGACGATGCTCCTCGTCGAGTCGGCGCTCCGCGATCGGCGAATCGAGACGATCGCGCTACCGGTGGCCTCGTTCGCGCCGCGCATCTCGGCGGCGTTCCTGAAGTCGCTCGACATCTCCGCCGTCGTCGCGGAGTACGAGACCTACTTCGGTCGCAACGGCGATCAGAAGCTTCGAGGCAAGAACATCGACAACGCCGCGCAGAAGCTCGACGGCCTCGTGATCTCGCCGGGCGAGATGGTGAGCTTCAACGACGTGATCGGCGAGCGCAGCGAGGCGAACGGCTTCTACAAGAGCTGGGAGATCTTCAAGGGCGAGATGGTGGAGGGAATGGGCGGCGGCACGTGCCAGGTCGCCTCCACGTTCCACGCCGCGACCTTCTTCGGCGGCTTCGACGTGCTCGAGCGGCTGCCGCACTCCCGGCCGAGCGCGTACATCCCGATGGGGCTCGACTCGACGGTGGTGTTCCCCGCGGTCGATCTGAAGGTGAGAAACCCCCATCCGTTCCCGGTCGTCGTCCACGCGAAGACCGAGGGCGGGAAGCTCCGCGTCGAGATCCTCGGCAAGATGCGCCCGGTTCGCGTCGGCTTCGGCCGCGAGGTGCTCGAGACCATCTCGTACAAGCGAAAGATCGTCGAGGACCCGGAGCTCTCGGGGAAGAGGGTCCTCGTCAAGCAGCACGGCATCAAGGGCTACAGGATCAAGCGGACGCGCCTCTTCACGTATCCGGACGGGCGGACGAAGAAAGAGGAGGTCGAGGACAAGTACCCGGCGACGACGGAGATCTACCACGTCCCCGTCGGCTTCGACGTCTCGCTCCTTCCTCCGCTGCCGGGTGGCGAGGGCGAGGACTCGGACCTCGGAGGCAATCCGTCGCCGGCGCCGGCCGCCGCCCGCGTCCCCTCGCAGGGGACGACGACGACGGCCAGCGCGGATCGCGCGGCGGAGCCCGCGCCCGACATCCAGCTCGTCGACGCGCCGGGCGCGCATGCGCCGACGGCCGCGCAGCGCGAGCCGGCGAAGACGATCTGGATGAAGCGCTGAAGCCCGCCGCGAATTTGACGCCCGCTCGCCGAAGTGGGAATCCTCGGGCCATGGGGTCGAGAAGGTTCTCCGCTGCAGCCGTCCTCGCGGGCATCCTCGCGTTCGCTCCGGGATCCTCGGTCGCGGCGCCCGGCACGCCGGCCCCGGCCAAGGGCGGCTCGCCCTCCGCCTCGAGCCCCAAGCCCGCAGCGTCTGCGGGGAAGCCCTCGGGGCAGGCCGCGAAGACGAACGTACCCGCGTCGAAGAGTGCCTCGGCGCCGGTGAAGACGAGCCGCGCCTCGACCGAGACGAACGTCCGCCGTGCGACCGCCGGCGGTCCGACGTACGACGACGGCGCGCTCGGTGCGGACACCCCCGAGCTTCGCGCGCTCTACGCGGCGGAGCGCGAGCTCTTTCCGCCGGCATCGCCCGCGGTGGGCACGCCGTGGCCGCAGGAGCTCCCGTTCCCGATCGCGGCGACGGAGGATCGCCCGCGCGTGCATGCGTCGGGGCTGCCTCCCGCGCCTCCGCCCAGCTCGCCGCCCCAGACGGAAGGCCCGCGCGACATGGCGTGGCTCGCGAAGCTCGACATGCCGGATCTGCCCGTGCGCTGGGACGCGCGCGTCGTCCGCTACCTCGAGTTCTTCAAGGACGATCCGCGCGGCCGCACGACGATGACGATCTGGCTGAAGCGATCCGGTCGTTATCGAGACGCGATCAAGAAGACGCTCAAGCAGAGGAGCCTCCCCGAGGACCTCACGGCGCTCGCGATGGTCGAGAGCGGCTTCGATGCGACCGCGCGCTCGCGCGTCGGTGCGCTCGGCCTCTGGCAGTTCATGCCCGAGACCGGGAAGATCTACGGCCTCACGCAGGATCGCTGGGCGGATCTCCGCATGAACCAGGCGTCCTCCACGGAGGCGGCGGCCGACTTCCTCGCCGATCTCCATCGCCGGTTCGGGAGCTGGGACCTCGCGATGGCCGCGTACAACATGGGGTACGGCGGCGTCCTCGCGGCGGTTCGCCGGTACAACACGAACGACTACTGGGCGCTCTCGAAGCTCGAGGGATCGCTCCCGTGGGAGACGACGCTCTACGTCCCGAAGATCCTCGCCGTCGCGATCGTGAACAAGAACCTCGCGGCGTTCGGCTACCAGGACGTCGTCGTCGAGCCGCCGCTGGAGGGCGAGGAGGTCCTCGTCGCTCCGGGCACCGCGCTCGCGACGGTGGCGCAGGCATGCGGAACGACGACGAAGGACGTGGAGCTCCTGAACCCCGAGCTCCGCGCGTCGCGCACGCCGCCCGGGCAGGACGACTGGAAGGTGCTCGTCCCCGCGGGCAAGGCGCAGGGCTGCTCGCAGAACCTCTCGAAGGCCCGCCGCGTCGAGCCGGCGACCGAGCGCTACGTCGTGAAGTTCGGCGAGTCGCTCGAGCAGATCGCGCAGGCGCGCCGGGTGCCGGTCGCCAAGCTGATCGAGCTCAACGCGATCGCGCCGGGCGAGGTGGTGCGCGGCGGCACCGTGCTGCTCGTCCCGAAGGACGCCGCCTCTGCGGACAAGACGTCCGATCCGAAGGACGCCAAGAAGGGCGACAAGCCGGTCGTCATCGTCCCGCAGGACGTCTTCGTCTATCCGGATCGCCGCCGCGTCTACTACCGGGTGCAGGTCGGCGACACGGTTCGCGACGTGTGCAGCGTGTTCAAGGTCTCGCAGGACGAGCTCCGTCGCTGGAACGAGATCGATCCCTCCGCGCGGCTCGTCGAAGGGATGACGCTCCAGGTCTTCGCGCCGAACGACGTCGACCTCTCGTCGACCAACGTGCTACGCGAAGACGAGGTCCGGACGATCGTGACCGGCACGGAGGAGTTCTTCCAGCACTGGAACGAGAAGGGAAAGAAGCGCATCGTCGTCGAGGCGAAGGCCGGCGACACGCTCGACTCCATCGGTAAGAAGCACGGCGTGAGCGCGTCGATGATGGAGCGCATCAACCGCCGCGGCCGCTCGGAGGTGCTCCAGGACGGCGAGCGTGTCGTCGTGTGGCTGCCCGGGCCGAACAACGGCGCGCCGCCCGCGCAGACGGGCGCGCAGCAGGTCACGCTCGCGAAGCCGAGCACCGAGCCGTCGCCCACGCCGCCGCTCGGCGCTCCGCCCGCGCCCGATCAGCTCCCGCCGCTCCCCTAGAACTTGTAGTTCACGCCGACGCCCAGGATGATCGCGCGCGCGCTGTAGTCGCCGCCGTTGATCGCCTCGGTCTTCGTCGGGTTGCCGGCGACGGGGTTCACGCGCGGGACCTGCGCGTCCTTCGGGTCGAGGACCGTGCCGTCGAGGAGCACGAGCGCGCCGACCGCGTCCATGCGCCAGTGCTCGCCCACGTGGACGCTGCCGCCGACGCTGCCGATCAGCTTGTTGGCGTCGTACGTCAGCGGCGACACCCACTGCTCGGGGATGCCGCTCGTCTCGTAGGAGAGGCCGGCGCGGAGATCGGTCCAGTAGTCCTTGATGAGCCCCTTGAGCGAGTACTCGCTGCCGAGCCGGAACGAGTTACTGTCCTGGAAGTTCCGCGGGAGCGAGATGGGCGCGACGCCGAACGGCGAGGGGAAGCCGGTCACGTCGAGGAGCTTGATGTTCTCGGAGCGGATGTCGATCGAGTCGTGCAGGCTCCAGAACTCGCGGACGTAGGCCGCCTCGATGCGCAGGCGCGAGGTGTCCGAGATCTCGGTGCGGTACTCGGCGCCCGCGCGCGCGATGGGCGGGAGGCGGAAGCGCACGCGCGCGTCCTCGCCCTCCTGCGTCGCGCGGTCGAACGGCGCGGCCGTCGGGAGGCGCACCTTGATCGTCGCGGGCGCGTTGACCCAGAACGGCAGCTGACCCGAGGCGCCGAGGCGGATGCCCTTCACCGGCTCGACGATCATCCCGAAGTTCGCGCTCGGCGCGACGATGAGCCCGACGTCGAGCTGGCTGAGCGCGTCGTACTGCGGATCCTCGGGCGCCGAGATGAGGCGGTCGGCCGGGCTCGCGCTGAACACCACGGTCGAGCGGAAGTTGCCGACCATCGCCTGGAGCCCGCCGCCGACGCGGAACTGCTCCACGGGCTTGTAGGCGAAGTACCCGCCGGCGACCACGAGCGCGGAGCCGTCGAGCGAGACGAGCGAGTAGCGTGAGGGCGCCGGCTTGCCGTCGACGGTGAGCGGATAGCTGGAGATCGCGGTGTACGGCGCGAGGAGGCCGAACGCGGCGGTGAACTCCTTCTTCTCGCCGAAGTTGTAGCTGCCGGCGATCGTCGGGATGGGGAGGAAGGGGGTCGATCCCTTCACCTGCGGGTAGTCGACGCGACGCACCGTCCCGCCCGCGTCGGTGACGTTCACGCGCCGCGTGTACTCCGACGAGAAGTTCATCCACGCGAAGTCGACGAGCACCGCCGAGCCCGCGTCCGCGAGACCGGCGGGGTTGTACCAGATGGCCCCGAGGTCGTCGGCACCGGCCACGAACGCGCCGCCGCGGCCGAGCGGGCGGACGCCGCGGTCGGCGGTGTAGAGGCCGGCCGCCGAGGCGGAGCCCGTGGCGGCCATGACGGCGAGGCCGAGAAGCGAAGCGCGAAGTCTCACTAGCTCGACCGCAGACTACCAGGCTCTCGCAGTTGGGGGTTGGCGCGTTTGGGGTTCGGGGCAAGGTTCGTCGTCGGGTGTCCGGGGCGCCGTCGATCCCAAGACCAGCCGCTCCCGACGCCGAACATCCGACCCGACTCCCAACCCCGAACGCACGGACCCCGAACCCCTCTAGAACTTCGTTCCTTGCCGGATGACTTCGTAGAACTGCTCGAGGCCGCGCTCCTTGTTCGTCAGGAAGTCGACGACGTTGTCGCTGACGAACGCGTAGTCCGCCTTCGCCAGCGTGCCCTCGTAGGGCTGCGTCGGGTCCACGCGGTTCACGTCGGCGATGACGTCGATGATGACCTCGAGGGGCGTCTGCCCCTTGAAGTCGCCGTCCTTGATCGGCGTGACGAGGTTGCCCAGCGCCACGGCGAGCACCTGGTTCGGATCGATCTCCTTCGAGCAGATCTCCTTGCCCTGCTCGTCGTAGTACTTGCCCGAGAGCCTCGCGAGCAGCGCCATCTGCGCGTCGACCAGGCTCTTCTTCACGATGCGGCCCTTGTCGTCCTTCTCCGACGCATCCATGGCCGCCGCGATCACGTGCAGGAGCGGGACGAGGTTCTCCTCGTCGCGGAGCACCTGCACGACGTCGTTGGCCGACGCGAGCACGTTGGCGAGCGCGTCGTTCTTGGAGCCCTGGTCGAGCAGGTAGCTCGTGAGGAGCTCCATCTGCTTCTTTCCCTCTTCGTCGGCGCGGATCTTGTCCATCAGCTCGACGGCGGTGTTCATGAGCGGCCCGCCCATCGTCTCTTCGGCCTTCTTCGGCAGCTCGTCGCGCGCCCAGGCGCACTTCTCGTACGGCGGTGCGAACGACTTCGGGCAGTGGGCGAGGAGCTGCGACCGGAGCATGTCGACGAGCACGGGCGCCATCTTCGTGATCGCCGGGTTCTTGAACGTCGAGTTCGACTTGATGCCGTCGACGCCGAGGAACTGATCGACGAGCGTCGAACGCGCGCGCTTCCAGCCCTGGCGGCGCTCGCTCGTGTCCTCCGGGTGCTGCGCCTCGTACTGATCGAACGCCTCGTCGATGCCGCTCAGCGCGTTCGCGAGGAGGATCGCCGGGGTGACCTGCGGGAACGTCGTGCCGTCATTGCGCTTGCCCGTCACCGCGCCGCGGCGGTCGGTGAGCTTGAGCGTGTTCTTGGCGTAGTCGGGATCCATCGCGGCGCGCGCCGCGGCGGCCGCGACGTCGATGCCGCTCAGCGTCGTCGTCTTGGTGCACAGGTTCGTCGTCGGATCGGTCGCGTCGCAGCGCTTGATCGCGAGGGTGTCGAGCGCCTTGGCGAGCTCGCTCAGCGCGGGCAGCACGTCGGTCGCGAACACCTCGCCGAGGAGGCCCTCGTAGCTGTTCATGCCGGTGCGCGGGCAGAGCTTGCCGCCCGCGAGCCGGCACTCGTCCGCGCTCGCGTCCTGGCCGGGCATGTACTTGTAGGCGGCGTTCGAGAGGGCGACGAAGAGGTCCTCGCGGCCATGCTTCGCGAACGCGCCGACGAGCGGCTTCATCGCGCGGTAGAAGCCGAAGTGCTCCCACACGAAGATGGTGTTGGCGCCGCGCTGCTGCAGCCACTGGCCGCTCGGGCAGTTGCGGAGGCCGCGGATCTTGCCGTCGGGCGCCGCATCCGGTGCGCCGGTGTTCGGATCGTCGAGCGCCGGCCGCTCCGGGCAGACGCTCGAGCCCATGTAGTCGCCCTGCAGATCCTGGATGAACGTCTTCGTGCGCGTGTTGACGTTGTCGTTCTGCACGTCGAAGAAGACGAGGCGGTTCAGCCACTCCGGCTTCGGCGTGAGGAGCTTGTCGTTGCCGGTGTCGACGAAGCCGGTGAGGCCGCTCGAGTCCTCCATCAGGCCGGTGGTCGCGGCGCCGATGCCCGCGATGCCGGTGCGGAGGAGGTTGTCACGCAGGTAGAACGTGCCGCGCTTGTTCGGCTTCGTGTCCGGGTCGTACTGCCAGGCCTCCGCCATGACGTCGACGTAGAACTCGGCCATGTTGTCGATCTTGAAGACCTCGCACTCCTTGTAGGAGCCGATGATCGGCATCGTGACGCTGATGCCGCCGAGGCGGGCGTGGACCTTCGCGTTCGGCTTGTTGCACGCGGCGACGCCGTACGTGTCGTTGATGAGGCCGAGGAAGCGCACGAGCGCGCTGCGGTTCGTGCCGGTCTTCGGCGCGTTCGGATCCCACGGCGTCTTGAGCTCGCTCTTGCTCTTCGTCGTGAGGTTCCACGGCAGACCGTTGATGTCGTTCTTGTCGTACGTGACCTCGTCGCGAAACTTCGCGTAGCGCGCGAAGATGTTGCCGATCTCGGCCGACTCCGGCGCCGCGAGCGCACGGAGCAGGTCCTCCATCAAGCCCGGCTCTCGCACGAGCTCCTGCATGACGTCGATGTTCTCGTCCCAGAACGTCGCGTTCTTGGGGATCTTCGCCTCGGGGTGCTTGGCGGCGATGTCGAAGGCCTCGAGCATCGCCCCGGTGAGCCGCGCCGTCTCCTTCGGGTGCTGGGCGACGAGCTCCTTCGCCATCGAGAGCGTCGTGTCGGTGTTGCGATCGCCGAGGATCGCGCCCATCGCGTAGACGAGGTCGAGCATCGGGCTCTCCTTCGTCTTCAGCCCCTCGTACTCGACCGTCTTGTCCGCGTACTTCTTCGACGCCGGGCCGCGCGGGCCCATGGCGACGTAGAGCCCGCCCATCATGTCGACGAGCGCGCCCTTCTCCGCGATGGGCTTCATATCCATCATCGCCTGCGCGGCGAAGCTGTGGGTCGTGTCGATGTAGTCGTAGAGGAGCTGGGTGCCGGCGAGCGCTCGACCGAACTTGTCGCGCGCGCCGTCCGACGGCGCCCCGGGGTACGGGAACGGCGAGGGCGCGAGCGAGTTGTTCGAGGTCTTGAAGCGACCGAGCTCGTCGACGTCCGGCAGCCCGTCCTTGTCCGTGTCGAGGAACGGCGAGGGCACCGCGCCTCCGGCGATGCGGGCGTAGCCGCGCGGGTCGCGACGGACGATGTACGCCGGGTTTCCCCCGCCGAACGCCGCGTCCTGTACGAACAAGAGCTCCTGGAGCATCTCCAGGTTGTCGCGCGGCCTGGAGAGGACGACGCGGCCCAGCGACGGGTCGGTCGTGAGCGTCAGCGCGGGGGGCTTCGGGTCGGCCTTCACCGCCAGGAGCTCCTCGTGCGCGGCCTCGAGCAGCTTGTTGAAGGCCGCGTTCGCCGGACCCGGCTCCGGGATGCGGTTGCCGTCGGCGTCGCGCTCCGGGTTGCGGTCGTACGGGTTCGAGTCCGCCGCGAGGAGGCGCAGGCTCGCGTTCGCGAAGTCGCGCAGGTTCGGGTACGCCACCATCGGGCGTGCGGCGCCGAGCGCGGTCTCGATCGGACGATAGCCCTGGCGCGCGCTGATGCGCGACCACGCCGCCTGCGCCTCGTCGGACTTCTTGAACTCGGCGACGACGCGCGCGAGCGACTCCGTCGACTGCGGGAGCGTGCCGTCGTTGTAGAGGTCGCCCATCTTGCCGAGCATGTCGGCGAGCGCGTCGGTGAGGAGCCCCTCGCCGCTCTTCTTGGGCGCGTCGCAGGTCTTCGTCGGATCGGGGTTGTCGAGGTCCTTGATCGCGACCTTCGCGGTATCGGGGAACGTCGCATCCAACGCGCGGATGAGGTCCGCGCGGCGGCGGCCGAGCGCCTCGATCCGGCCCACGGCCTTGTCACGGTCGGCGCGCTGCTTGTCGACGGGGACCCGGTTGCCCTTCTCGTCGACCGCGTTCGGATCGATCGGGGGGAGCTTCGAGGCATCGACCTTGTCCGTGTACTCGGCGCCCTTCGACGACTTGTGGCAGATGCCGCGGAACGAGTCGCCGGAAAGATCCTCGCGCAGCGCCTGGGCGCCGACGCGGTCGCAGAGGACACCGAACATCTCCTCGCCGACGGTGCCCCGGGGCGGCGGGGTGCGCTCGGTGTCGAACTCGTGGTTGCACGCCGGGGTCAGCGCGCTGAGGGCGGCGAGGCCGACGACCCCGAGCAGGCTGACGCAGCGCGCCGGGACGAGCCGGCCGATATCTTTCTTCGGATAGGTGGAGGATCCGGCTCGATCCAGGTCCGATCGCGTAGACTCTCGATCCCCCGTCATCCGCATTGAAAACGTGCGACCTCGTCGCATATCCGCCTCTCTCTCCCTACTCCATCAAGCGAAAGGTGCGCCATGCTCGAGAAGACCACCGCGGTGATCCTTGCCGCGGGTCAGGGAACCCGGATGAAGAGCTCCCTGCCCAAGGTGCTGCACGCCATCGCGGGCCGGCCTCTGCTTCATTACCCCGTCCGGGCTGCCCTCGAAGCCGGGTGCGGGGAGGTCGTGGTCGTCGTCGGACACGGCCGCGACCGTGTAGAAAGCTATCTCTCGGCTGGGTTCGATGCAAACAGGGTCAAGACGGCCGTCCAGAAGGAGCAGCGCGGGACGGGTGACGCGGCGCGTGCGGGGCTCGAGACGGTCCGTGGCGATGCCGAGCGGATCCTCATCTTCTGCGGGGACACCCCGCTGCTCACCGCCGATGACGTGGCGGCCGTCGCGAAGAAGCTCGACGAGGATCCAAACGCCGCCATCGCCATGGCGACGTGCACGACCGACGATCCCTTCGGTTACGGCCGCATCATCCGCGACGCGGGCGGGCAGATCGTCGCGATCCGCGAGCAGCGCGATCTGAAGAGCGACGCGGAGCGCGCGATCAAGGAATGGAACCCGGCCATCTACTGCGCCGATCGTCGCTTCCTGGAGGAGGCGATCGCGTCGCTCCAGCCGAACAACGCGCAGGGCGAGTACTACCTCACGGACATCGTCGCGTTCGCGGTGAAGCAGGGGCGCCGGGTCGTGGGCGTGCCGTCGCGCGCGGACGTCATGGACGGCGTCAACGATCGCGCGCAGCTCGCCGCCCTCGATCGCGCGATGTGCGAGCGCATCGTCAAGCGGCACCGCGTCGCCGGCGTCACGATCCGCGACGGCGCGCGCATCGAGGACTCGGTCGAGATCGGTCAGGACGCGGTCATCGAGAGCTTCGCCGTCCTCCGCGGGCGGACGAAGGTCGGCGCCGGCGCGATCGTGGACGTCGGCTGCGTGCTCACGAACGCGGACGTGGGCGAGGGCGTCGCGCTCAAGCCGTACAGCGTGGTCACCGACTCGGTCGTGCGGGCGCGCGCGCAGGTCGGGCCGTTCTCTCACCTCCGCCCGGAGAGCGACGTCGGCGAGGAGGCGCATGTCGGCAACTTCGTCGAGCTCAAGAAGACGCGGCTCGACAAGGGGGCCAAGGCCAACCACCTCGCCTATCTGGGCGACGGCTTCGTCGGCGAGGGCGCCAACGTCGGCGCGGGCACCATCTTCTGCAACTACGACGGCTTCTCGAAGCACGTCACGCGCATCGGCAAGGGCGCGTTCATCGGCTCCGACTCCCAGCTCGTCGCGCCCGTGACCATCGGCGACGGGGCGTACGTCGGCACCGGCACCACCGTCACGAAGGACGTGCCTGCCGACGCCCTCGCCATCGGACGGGCGAAGCAGGAGAACAAGGAAGGCTACGCGTCGCGCCTCAAGGCCCGGCTCAAAGCTCAGAAGGAAGCCGCGCAGAAGAAGTAGCGCAGGAGAGGGGGCGGCAGGCGATTTGGCGAGACATCGGGGAAGCCCGGCCGACGGGGAGCGCACCTCCGCCTCGGAAGAGGCCGCTTCCCGAAGGATCCCGATGCGCACCACGATCTCCGCCGTCCTGTTCGTCGTCCTCGCCGCGCCCCTCGCCGCCTGCAGCTCGTCCGCCGGCACGGCGGCCTCCTCGTCGTCGTCGGTCTCCGCGGCCGACACGGCGTCGTTCTGTTCGTCGTACTGCAGCCGCCACGCCGAGTGCGACTCGTCCGTCGACGTCCAGACGTGCGAGACCGAGTGCGAGGACGCGACGGCGACCTCGTTCAAGCGCCTCCGCCTGGCCTCGATCTACAGCGACGAGACGCTGGGCGATGCCGAGAAGCGCACCGAGAAGAGCTGCGGGACGATGGGCGCGTGCATCGACGCGGAGCTCGACCTCGGCGACTGACCGGCCCCTCGAGACCGGTCCCACCGCGGTCGAGGTCACGTGCAACTTGGCCTCGGCCCGCGTTTTTGGCAAAGGTGAGGCCACGATGGACGCCCTCCGAGTCCGAGGAACCGGCAAGCCCCTCGAGGGCAGAGTCCGCATCAGCGGCGCGAAGAACGCCGCGTTGCCGATCCTCTGCGCGACGCTCTTGTCGGACGGCGCGAGCCGCCTCCGCAACGTGCCGCGCCTGCGCGACATGGAGACCACCTCGGCGCTCCTTCGCTTCCTCGGGCGCGACGTCCGGTTCGAGGCTCCCGAGGTCCACGTCGCCGCGGGCTCGCAGGTCCGGCCCGAGGCGCCGTACGAGCTCGTGAAGCAGATGCGCGCCAGCGTGCTCGTCCTCGGTCCGCTCGTCGCTCGCTTCGGGCGCGCGAAGGTGTCGCTGCCCGGCGGCTGCGCGATCGGCGCGCGCCCGATCGATCAGCACCTCAAGGGCCTCGAGGCGATGGGCTGCAACATCCGCCTCGAGCGCGGCTACGTCATCGCCGAGGGCCCGGGCGGCGGCGGCCGGCTCAAGGGAGCCGAGGTCGTCTTCGACATGCCGACGGTGACCGGCACCGAGAACCTGATGATGGCCGCGGCGCTCGCGAAGGGCCGCACCACGCTCGTCAACTGCGCGCGCGAGCCCGAGGTCGAGGAGCTCGGCCGCATCCTCAACAAGATGGGCGCCGAGGTGAACGGCGCCGGGACCGACGTCATCCACATCGTGGGAGCCGAGCCCGGCGAGCTCGCGCCCTTCGATCACGCGATCATCCCCGACCGCATCGAGGCGGGCACGTACATGGTCGCGGCCGCGATGCTCGACGGCGGCAACGTGGTGCTCGAGGGCGCCGAGATGCGCGACGTCGAGGCGCTCGCGACCAAGATGCGCCAGGCCGGCGTCGAGATCGCGAGCGAGGGACAGAACATCCGCGTGAAGCGCAACGGCCCGCTCCGCGCGGTCAACGTCACCACGAATCCGCACCCCGGGTTCCCGACGGACATGCAGGCGCAGTTCCTCGCGCTCATGTGCCTGGCGAAGGGCGAGAGCGTCATCAGCGAGACCATCTTCGAGAACCGCTTCATGCACGTCCCCGAGCTCCAGCGCATGGGCGCGAGCATCGTGCTCCGCGGCAACAGCGCCGTCGTGCAGGGCGTGTCGAAGCTCTACGGAGCATCGGTCATGGCGACCGATCTCCGCGCGAGCGCCTCGCTCGTCATCGCCGGGCTCGTCGCCGACGAGGAGACGGAGATCCGCCGCATCTACCACCTCGATCGCGGCTACGAGCAGATCGAGCAGAAGCTCGCCGGCCTCGGTGCGGACGTGCAGCGCGTGAAGGGGGCCGAGTCGTGAGCGCGCCAGCACCGGTCACGATCGCGCTCCCGAAGGGGCGCACGCTCGGGCCCGTCAGCGCGCTGTTCGCGCGCGCCGGCGTGACGGCCGAGGGCGGCGGACCGCTCGCGGACGCGCTCCGCGAGGACAGCCGCGCGCTCGTCCGGCGTGCGCGCTTCGGCGAGTCCCGTCTCGATCTGCTTCTCCTCAAGCCCGACGACGTGCCCACGTACGTCGAGTACGGCACCGCCGACCTCGGCGTCTGCGGGCGCGACGTCCTCGTCGAGCGCGAGGTGGACGTCTACCAGCCCGTCGATCTCGGCATCGGACGCTGCCGCCTCGTCGTCGCCGGTCGCGTCGGGAGCGATCCCGACCGCGCCACGCGCATGCCGCGCGTCGCGACCAAGTACCCGCGTACCGCCGCCGCCCACTTCGCGCGTCGAGGCGTGCAGGTCGAGGTGGTGAACGTGCAAGGCTCCGTCGAGCTCGCGCCGCTCACCGGCCTCGCCGATCTCATCGTCGACCTCGTGGAGACCGGCGCGACGCTCGTGCAGAACGGCCTCGAGGTGAAGGGCGAGATCGCGCGCGTCTCGACGATGCTCGTCGCGAACCGTGCATGTTACAAGCTCCGTACCGAGACGCTCGGCCCGCTCGTGTCGGCCATCCGCGACGCGCTCGGCTGAGCGGTCACACCACCTCGATCGCGAGCGCGCGTCCGACGCTGCTCGCGATCGCGCGGAGATCGTCGGGTTCCGACGTCACGACGAGGTGCCTCCGGCGGAGGGCGCCTTCCACGACGGCGACGTCGACGATGCTCGCGCGGAATCCGCGCATGCCGGCGGCGAAGGCGCCGACGCGACGCGCATCTCCTTCGGTGAGCGGTTCGATGGTGCAGCCCGCAAGGAAACGCGAGAGCTCCGCCTGAGGCCCGCCCCGCCAGACCTCGGCGAGCACGCACGAAGGAACGACCGGGACCATGCCTTGGGTGATGGCTCGCCGGTGGAGGCGCCAGAGCAGCGCTCGGCCGCGCTCGGCCGCGATCAGCGCGCCCGAGTCGTAGGTGATGCCCTTCATCGGCGCGCCTTTCGACCAGCGCCGCGGCGGCGTTTCGGGATGAGGCCGTGCTTCTCGAAGATGGCATCGACTTCCGCCATCTCCTCTGCCGTCGGGGCACCGTGCTCCGCCTCCCACTCGCGGATGGCCTGGAGGCCCTGGTGGATCTCGAGCTGCTTTCGCGCCGCCTCGGACAGCCACGCGCTCACCGACACGCCCTCTTCCTTCGCCGCCTTCACCACGGCGTCGGCGACGTCCTTGTCGAGCGCGACCGAGCGCTTCTTCACCGCCATGCCCGTGGCGGTAGTACCGCCGGTACGACCGCGCAAACGAGCGTCCGCGCTCGACGTTCCGCTCACGGGGCACCGCTGTCCGGTGCGGGCGGAGCGTCGAGCCGCACGAGCGGGCGCCACTTCTTGATCGCCGCGCGGCCGATGCCCTTCACGCGCATCAGGTCCTCGATCCGGTTGAAGCGACCGACGCGCCTGCGCAGGCTCACGATGGCCTCGGCGCGCTTCGGGCCCACGCCCGGCAAGCGGCGGAGCTCCGCCTCGTCCGCCTGGTTCAGGAAGACGGGATCCTCCGGGCTCGCGCGCCCGCGTGCAACCGAGGCCGCGCTCGCGGGTGGGGCGGTCGACGGCGGCGCCGCGGTCGCAATGGCCGCGACGGGCGCGACCGGCGACGCGTCCGCCTGGCTCGCACCGGCGTCGCTCACCGACGTCGACGCGGCGCCGGCCGTCGTCGCTCGGCCGATCCACGCGAGCACCCCGAGCGCGACGGCGATGGCCACGACGCGCGCGAGCAGCGAGCCCCAGGCCGACGCGCGCACGCGTGCGAACAGACCCGCCGCCTCGTTCTCCTTCTTCTCGTCCATCTCGTTCATCGCTGACCTCCGGCCGCCGCCCGAGAGCGAGATCCGCGCCAGATCGTGAAGCGAACGATTCCGGTGGCTTCACGTTCGTGACCCTATGGCCGGGCCACTTTTCATCTGGCCTGGGCCAGGGACCACCCGAGGGCCGCGGCGGAGCAAGCGCGAGCGCAGGCGCGGCCCGTGTCCGCGTTTGTCCATTGGTTGCGCTGCGTGGTAATCGCAGTAGGGTTACACGCCCGGAGGAGCCGAGATGGCCGATCGTCGCGACGAGAAAACCGCCCTTGCCCGCATCGACCGCGAGCTGTCGCCCGAAGGCGCATCGCGCCGCGCGTTCCTCGGGGGCGCCGCGGCCGCAGCTGCTGCCGCCACTGTCCTCCCCTCCGTCGCGCAGGCTGCCCCGGCGGTGAAGAGCCTCGCGGCCTCGCCGCCGGCGGGCTTCGTGCCGTTCTCGGCGCCGGGCAAGGTGGTGAAGGTCACGAAGGCCGATACCCTCCAGGTCAACAAGATCTACCCGAAGGCCGACGCCGCGAAGGAGCTCCTCACGCGCGCGCTCACCGAGCTGACGGGCAAGCCCGATCTCGTGAGCGCGGTCTCGCAGTTCGTGCACAAGGACGACATCGTCTGCGTGAAGGTCAACGGCATCGCGCTCCAGAACATGGCGACGAGCAAGGAGCTCGTGCTCCCGTTCATCGAGGCGATGATCGAGTCGGGCGTCGATCCGAAGAAGATCACCGTGCTCGAGCAGTACCCCGGGTTCTTCAACGCCACGCGGATCTCGGCGCAGAACCTCCCGGCCGGCGTGAAGATCGCGACGCACTCCAACGGCGACGCGACCATGGACGAGCGGCTCATCCCGGGCACCGGGACGACGACGAAGTTCACGCGCTACCTCACGGAGGCGACCGCGGCGATCAACTTCGCCCTCGTGAAGGATCACTCGATCTGCGGCTACACGGGCGCGCTCAAGAACATGACGCACGGCTGCAGCGTCAACCCGCATGCGTTCCACGTGCACCACGCGAGCCCGCAGATCGCGCTCATGTACGCGCAGGACGTCATCAAGAGCCGCGTCCGCCTCTGCATCTCCGACGCGTTCAAGGTGATGTACGACGGCGGTCCGCTGTGGAAGCGACCCGAGGCGGTGAAGCCGCACGACTCCGTCTACGTCTCGACCGATCCGGTCGCGCTCGACACGATCGGCTGGGAGGTCATCGAGAAGCACCGCGCGGCGGCGAACCTCAAGACGCTCGCCGAGGCGGGGCGCGAGCCCGCGTACATCAAGGCCGCGGCCGATCTCGGGCTCGGCATCCACGACCGCACGCAGATCAAGCTCAAGGAAGTCGCGATCTGACGCGACCGTGAAGCGCGCGCTGCGGCGCTCCGTCCATCCACGCAGATGGACCCGGGCCGTGGTTCGACGTCTTCGATTTCGAGCGCTACGTTACGCGGAGCGATGCAGCGTCCGCTCGCCCTCGTCGCCGTGTTCCTCGCTACGGCCGCGCTCGCACCTGCGTGCGCGCAGGGCGCGGACGAGCCGTCCTCCGACCCTTCGGCGACGAGCCCGCCCGACGGCGGCACGACGACGAGCGGCTGCGCAGGCGCGTGCCCGAGCGGCGAGGTCTGCTCGGGCGGCGCGTGCGTGCCCGGAACGACGGACGCGGACCACGACGGCTTCCCCGCGTCGATCGACTGCAACGACCTCGACCCCGACGTTCACCCCGGCGCGGCCGAGGTCTGCAACGGTCGCGACGACGACTGCAACGGCAAGACCGACGAGACGTTCGACGCGGACGGCGACGGCGTACCCACGTGCGCGGTCAACGGCAAGGCGGCCGACTGCGACGACAAGGACCCGGCGGTCCATCCGGGCGCGACCGAGGTCTGCAACGGCAAGGACGACAACTGCGACGACAAGGTCGACGAGGGCTTCGACAAGGACAACGACGGCTTCACGACCTGCTCGCGGGGGAACGTCCCCGCCGACTGCGACGACGCCGACCCGAACGTCAGGCCCGGCGCCGTCGAGGTCTGCAACGGCAAGGACGACGACTGCAACGGCAAGATCGACGAGCTGGCGGCGACGCTGAGCGGGAAGCTCTCGCCGCTCGACCCGCACTGGGCCTTCGCCGGAGGCGCGTCGGCGAACGGCGAGTGGGCGCAGCTCACGCAGGACGTCGGCGGCGTGTCCGGCGCGCTCTGGTGGAGCGCCTCGTATCTGTTCGACACCTTCGACGTGTCCGCGACGATCTGGATCCAGGCGAAGACGAACGGCGCCGACGGGGTGGGCTTCGCGTGGGTGCCCGGCACGAACGTCACCGCTGCGGGCGCGGCGGGCGAGGGCTTCGGCATCTACGGCCTCGGCGGCTACGGCGTGGTGATCGACACGTACCAGAACACCGGTCAGCCGGCGGCGCCGTTCCTCACCGTGTTCGACGGCACGACGGGCAACCAGCTCGCGCGCGCCGCCCTGCCGGAGGTGCGCGACGGCTTGAACCACCGGCTCCGCGTGAAGCTCGACGCCGGCAAGGTCAGCGCGTGGCTCGACAGCATCAGCTACCTCAACGACTTCGCGATCCCGGGCTACACGCCGTTCAGCGGGCGCTGGGGCTTCACCGCGGGGACGGGCGGCTCGAGCGCGGCCCACTTCGTGAAGGACATCACGATGTCGTTCCCGAACGGGCAAGGCTGCGTTCCATGAGGTAGGATCCCTGCCGCGTGGATCCGAAAGACCCGAGGGGGTTCAACGCTCCGAACGTCGAGATCGGCCTCAAGCCGGAGCCGAAGGTGCGCTCTCCGTTCGACTCGGTGCCCGAGCGGGTGACCGCGATCGACCTCGAGTCGTTCAGCCAGCCGCCGGTCAGCAGCGATCGCGCGTGCCTCGTCGTCATCTACGGCCCCGAGCTCGGCAAGCGGGCGGCGCTGGGGCAGGGGAACTTCGAGATCGGGCGGTCGTCGCGCTCCGACCTGCCGATCGATCAGGAGAGCATCAGCCGCCACCACGCGCGGATCACCTACGACGGCCAGCGCCACGTCATCGAGGACCTCGGCTCGACCAACGGCACGTTCGTCAACGACGTGACGGTGCGCCGTCAGGCGCTCCACGACGGCGATCAGGTCAAGATCGGTCGCTCGATCCTGAAGTACATGTCCGGCGACAACATCGAGGCGAACTACCACGAAGAGATCTACCGCCTGATGACGATGGATGCGCTCACGCAGACGCACAATCGTCGGTACTTCACCGAGGCGCTCGAGCGCGAGTTCAACCGCAGCCTCCGCTACCGCCGCGCGCTGTCGCTGATCCTCTTCGACATCGATCACTTCAAGCAGATCAACGACACCTACGGGCACGTCGCGGGCGACAGCGTCCTCCGCCAGCTCGCCATGGTCGTGAAGCCGCGCCTCCGCCAGCAGGACGTCCTCGCGCGCGTGGGCGGCGAGGAGTTCGCGGTGCTCCTCCCCGAGGTCGATCTGCCCGGAGCACGCATCGCCGGCGAGAAGGTCCGCAAGCTCGTCGAGGGCGCGCGCTTCCTCGTCGACGCGAAGGAGTTCGGCTGCACCGTGAGCGTCGGCATCACCACGTTCGACGCGCGCGTGTCGACGCCCGGCGCGCTCTACGAGCTCGCCGACAAGAACCTCTACGCGGCGAAGAACGGCGGGCGCAACCGCGTCGTCGGTTGAGCGGCGATCAGCGGCAGCCGCCGCACGCGTCGACGACGGCGCCCTGGGCGATCCAGAGCCGGATCTTCTCGCGCTCCTGGAAGGTGAGCGGCTGCTGCGACGCGCTCGTGATCTTGTCGGCGGGGTAGGGCATCTCGCGTCCGAGGACGTAGTCGCTCAGGATCGAGCGCTCGATCTCGTCGGCCACGTACTGCGCCGGCACGATCGGGAAGTAGTCGGGCGCGGGCGTAGGCGGAGCGGGCGAGCCGGCGACACCGGAGCACGCGATCTCCGGCGCGGGCCCTGCGTCGATCACCGGAGGACGCGCGAGCTCCACCTTGTAGAGCAGCCAGCTCTCGCCCGGGCTGCCCGGCTTGACGAGCGCCATGTTCACGCCGAAGACCTTGCCCGCCGACTCCGGCTCGCCGGCGCGGCCGCTCGTGTTCGCACCCTGGGCGACGCGGCCCACCGCGGTGCGCGAGACGCCCTCGGAGCTGTCGAGGACGAGGCCGGAGGCGGGCGCGCCGCCGCGTCCGCCGTGACAGTCCGAGCGGCTGCACTTGAGCGTGAAGATCGGCAGGACGTCGCTGCAGAAGCTCACCTTCGGCTCGGCGCGCCCCACGCCGTTCTTCGGCCCCACGAAGAAGCCGATCTCGCGCGGCTGGTTCGGATCGAGCGTCGCGCGGTCGATCGCCCGGAGCCCCTTGTCGTCGGAGTCGTCGTCCGGCGGCACCAGGAAGAACAGCTTGTAGGGCTGACCCTCCTTCAGCCACTCGGCGCCCGGCGCCTTCGGGCTCGCCAGCGTGACCGTGCGCGCGACCGGATCGTAGGTGACGATCGGCGCGTCCTCCTGGGTGACGGCCTGGCCGTTCGCGTCCGTGAGGACGACCGACTGCCGCAGCACCGTCGAGGGGAGCAGGTACCGATCGAACGAGACCTGGATGACGCCGTCGGCCGGCAGCGGCTTGTCCGGACCGACGTTGAGCCCCGTGATGGTGATCGCGGGGCCGACGAACCGCTGCTCGTGGCGCTTGCCTGCATCGCACGCCGCGCCGGCAAGCCCGGCCAGCGTGATCGCGCAGGCGAGGGCGATCAGCTCTCGGCGTACATGACGAGCTGCTCGCGCGTCACCTGCTCGTTGATGCCCGTCCGGATGTGCTCCTTCAGGACGTCCGCGAGGGTGATCAGCAGATCGTCGACACCTTTGTCCTCGATCAGCTTCTGCAGGAGCGCCTTCGCCTCCCGGCTGTCGTCGCCACGAAGAAACTGCCGCACGGTGTCGAGCGAGATTTCCCCTTGGAAATCCACGTACATGTTGTCCAAGAGGTACCGTACGAGCTCTTTCACGGGCTGCCTCCTCAGGGTCTAGGGCCTTACGCGTATAGCCGCCGGCAGGCTCCGGATGCAACAGCGGATTTCGGACCGGTCTCATCTCGCGCATCGCTCCAGCACCGCCGCCCCCGGCTCGTGGCACACGTAACAGGGCCTCGGATTGCGGCGGAACTGCGTCGCGCAGCCCCCCACGAAGCCTCCGGAATGGGGGTTGAAGCCGCCGCCGATCCCCTGGCCGCCGTGGCAGACGACGCAGTCGCGCTCGATGTGGCAGCTGACGCACGCGTTGAGGTTGCGCATCGCCTCGAACCCGTGGTGGCCGGGCCGCCGCGGCGCGTCGCTCCACTCCGACTTGGGCGGGTGGAAACGGCCGGGCTCGCGGACCGCCGACGGGCCGCTCATCGAGACGCCCAGGCGCTGGTGGCAGCCGAGGCAGAAGCTCTGCTCGCGGTGGCAGCTCGTGCACTTCTGGGTCGCGAGGCGGCCCTCGACCGCGTGCATGTTCAGGTAGTCGTTCGGATGGATGCTGCGCGGGCGCACGCGTCCGTCGTGGCATCCGACGCAGAAGTCCTCCTTGTGGCAGTTGGCGCAGAACTGCGAGTCGTTCGCGGCGACGTACTTGTGGCGCTGCAGGAAGTCCGGCGCGTGCTGCGCGTCGTGCATCCAGCGCGGAGGCACGAGCTCTCCGCTCGCGAACACCGTCTTGAGCCGTCCGCCGTCGGTCGCGCCGCCCTTGATGTGACAGGTCTCGCACGCGCTCTTCGCGTCGCCGCGGTTCGCCGCATCCGGATGCTGGTGGCACTTGAAGCATCCGCGCATGCGCGGGAGCTGGTCGCGCGTGGCGAGCTCGAGCTGCTCGACCTCGCCGTGGCACTGCGCGCAGCCGATGTTCCGCGCGACGTGCTTCTTGTGGTTGAAGACCATGTTCGCGCGCGGGATCTCGAGCTTCGCGACACGGTTCCCGTCGCCCTCGCGCCAGCCGAGGTGACAGAAGTTGCACCGGCCCATGTCCTCGTCGCCGGCTGCGACCTTGGTCAGGTCGGAGTGGTCGCTGCCGTGGCACGCGTCGCACGTCGCGCCCTTCGGGATCAGGCGGTCCTGCGCGGACTCGCTCGTCGTCGCGCCCTTGTGACAGCTCTCGCACCGGAGCTTCTGATCGGCGACGTGGAGCTTGTGGTTGAAGCGCAGCGTGAGCTTCTGCGGCGGATAGATCGCCAGGCTCGGACCGCGATCGGCCTCGAACGCGCCGGGCGGCAGCCACTTCAGGGGCACCGCCGCGCCGTTCGCGAGCGGCGCGGTGCCGGACGAGAGGGATCCGGACGCGACGGCGCTCGCCGACGCCGCCGGAGGCGGAGCGGGCGCGGCCGCGGGCTCTGCCTGCGCGAACGCCGTGCCGATCGCCACGACGAGCGCGGCGATCAGGGCGAGCAGGGCGAAGGGCTTGCGCGAGATCACCACCATCACCTCGACGACAGCGCGATCGTCAGCCAGATCATCACGCGGAAGCGCTGGCCGGCGATGCGGTTCATGTTGTGCTCGAACTCGGCGAAGACGAGCGATCGCGGGAAGACCTTGTACCCCGCGCCGGCGACGTAGCCGAAGCTCGTCGCGTCGCGATCGAAACGGAGCTTGTCGTCCCAGTGCCAAACGCCTGCGCGCCCGCTGAGCACGTAGCGCGTCTCGAGCGTGCGCTCGCCGTAGACGTCGATGCCGAGGCGGTTGCCGCTGCGTGCGACGTCGGCCGCGCCGCGCGCCCCGAGCGAGCCCTCTCCCATGCGATAGCGCGCCGCGAGGTTGCCGCCGCCCATCGGATCGAGGCCGCTCGAAGGGTAGTAGTTCGCCTCGTCGAGCCCGTTCGGCGACGTGGGCGCCTGCGTGTCCTCGGGCTTCGTCTGCACCTGGAACGCGCGACCGCGGAGGCCGCCCGAGAGCGCGACGTGATCGGTCGCGTCCCACGCGGCGCGCAGGCCGAGATCGTTCATCGGCATCGACATGAAGAAGTTCCAGATCGAGTCGCCGTCGAACGTCGGCACGTAGTAGTCGTAGTCGAGGCCGACGGTGACCCGGCGCGAGACGAAGCCGTCGACCGACGCGAACACGTTCGACATGCGCGCGGCGTAGAGGTCGTAGGCGAGGCCGCCCTTCAGCCCTCCGAGGCTCGGCAGCGTACCGTCGAACGCGTAGCCGATGCGCTCCTGCGAGACGCGCGAGCCGTCGTAGACCGCCGGCTGCCGGAGGCCGCTGCCGAACGAGCTCACGCTCGAGGAGCCGGTGTTGTAGACGCGCCGGTACGTCGCGCGTCCGTGCAGCCACGTGAAGCCGGCGGACTCGAGCGCGACGCCGAACGCCGGCGCGACGTCGTTCGGCTGGAACGACGGCCAGAGCGACGGGTCGTAGCCGGTGCGGTCGCCGCGCCAGACGCCGTCGCGTTCGTAGCGCGGCGTCGACAGCGGCATTCCCCCGCGCTGCTCGAGGCCCCCGTACGCCTCGGCCGCGACGTACCAGGGCGTCGTCACCTTCACGAGGCCGCCGTCGAACGACCACCACCCGAGCGCGTCGGTGACGTACTGGCGCCCCGCCCGGAACCCGAGCCAGCCGTCCAGGAAGCGACGGCCCTCGACGTAGCCGTACATGAGGTCGATCGGGCCGCGCGAGAACCCGGGGACCAGACGATTGAAGCTCGAGACCGCGGTCTCCTCGGCGTTGCCGCCGTAGTCCGCGTCGTAGCGCATCCGTGCCCTGAACGTCAGCGTGGGCCCGCCCGGCTTCTGCGGCTTGTCGAGCAGGTCGTAGACCGCGACGCCGAGCGTCGTCATCAGGCGACGGCGCGCGATGACCGTCTCGCCCGTGGGGCTCCGCATCTCGTAGAACTGCGCGGCCGTGTCGCTGGTGATCTCGGCGTCGAGGGGCTTGTCGTCCGCCCGGGCGGTGGCCGCCGTGGTCGTCGCGAGGCCGAAGGCGATGCCCAGGAAGATCCACGTTCGTGTGGGCATGCGCGGCGCGCGGAGGATCGGGAAGGCCCGCAGGGAAGTCAACGACTGTCGAGGTTGGTCGCCCGGACGCCGTCGGCGAAGATCCCAGTCTTCTTGACGCCTCGCGCTCCTGGATGGCACGCTTTCTGTAAGCCGGAGCGATGACCGAGTCCTCGCAACAGAGATATCGCGTCATCGAGAAGCTCGAATCGGGCGGCATGGCGGAGGTGTTCCGTGCCGAGAGCGAGGGGCTCCAGGGCTTCCGCAAGCAGGTCGCGATCAAGCGCGTTCTTCCGCACCTCAGCGAGAAGAAGAAGTTCATCGCGATGTTCCTGGACGAGGCGCGCATCTCTGCGCAGCTGACGCACTCCAACTGCGTCCAGGTCTTCGACATCGGCGTCGGCGACAACGCGTACTTCATCGTCATGGAGTACGTCGACGGCGCGAACCTGAAGGCGATCGCGGAGTCGCTGAAGAAGCAGGGGAAGGACTTCCCCGTGCCGGCCGCGGCGTTCATCGCCCAGGAGATCTGCAAGGGGCTCAGCTACGCACACGAGCTGACCGATCAGAACGGCGCTCACCTCGGCATCGTCCACCGGGACATGTCCCCGCCGAACGTGCTCGTCACGAAGTACGGCGAGGTGAAGATCGTGGACTTCGGGCTCGCGAAGGCGAGCTCGCAGCTCGAGAAGAGCGAGCCCGGCATCATCAAGGGGAAGTTCTCGTACCTGTCGCCCGAGGCGGCGATGGGCCAGGACGTCGACTCGCGCACCGACATCTTCGCGGTCGGCATCATCCTCTGGGAGCTGCTCGCCGGACAGCGCCTGTTCCTCGGCGACACCGACTTCCAGACGGTGAAGAAGGTCCAGCAGTCGCAGGTCCCGCCGATCTCGCAGATCAACCGCAAGGTCCCGCCGGAGCTCGAGCGAATCGTCAACAAGGCGCTCGCGAAGGACATGAGCGCCCGCTACGGCACCGCGAAGGAGCTCGGGCAGGACCTCATCCGCTTCCTGTTCTCGTATGGGCAGGCGGTCGGCACCTTCGACATCGCGGCCATCGTGCAGAGCACGATGCGCGACAAGCAGAAGTTCCGCGCGCCACAGGGCTCGATCATCGACAAGCTGATCGAGGAGGCGCTCTTCGAGTTCACGTCGCTCAAGGAAGACGGCGCGCCGGCATCGGGCGGGATGAAGGTCGCGGCGTCCGCGCCGCTGACGCCCGATCAGTTCGTGGACACGACGAACTGGGCGAACGAGATCTCGATCGGCGAGAAGAACAAGAGCGCCGGCTACGATCCGGTTCGCGCGTCGCTGCCGCCCGAGGTCTTCGGCGAGGGCAACCTCTCGGCGCTCGAGGACGTCGAGGAGCGCCCCTCGCAGCCCGGGGCCGGAGCGGCGCCCCCGTCGGCGCCGAGCGCCCCGGGAGGGGCGGTCGCGACGGGCGCGCACATGGCGTCCCCCGCTTCACCTTCGACCGGGTCGCATGCGAAGCCGCTCGCCACGAAGCAGGGCGGCGGGGGCATCGGCGGGAGCGGCGCGGCGATCGGAGTCCTGCTCCTCGTCGTGGCGGCGGCGGCCGCCGGCGCGGCCTGGTTCACCGGCTTGATCCCGCATCACTGATTGGAGTACCAAGGTCGGCCGTGCTGGCCCGCCGTCGCCTGTGTCATCGCCTGGGCGTCGTGCTCCTGTCGTCCGTCGCCGTCGGCTGCCCGCTCGCGGCCTCGAACCCGTCGGAGGGCAAGTCGGGACCGTGCCCCTCGGGCATGGCGCACGTCGCGCCGGACGGACAGCGGCCCTTCTGCATCGATCGGTGGGAGGCGTCGGTCGTCGAGCTGCGTGGCAAGGAGGAGGTGGCGCACTCGCCCTTCGAGCCGGTCACCAACCTGAACGTCAAGGCGGTCTCGAAGCCGGACGTGGTCCCGCAGGGCTACATCTCGAAGCTCGAGGCGGAGGGGGCGTGCAAGAACGCGAAGAAGCGCCTCTGCACCGGCGAGGAGTGGTCGCATGCGTGCCGCGGCAAGAAGCCGACGGCGTTCCCGTACGGCGACGAGCGCAAGCAGGGCTACTGCAACGACAGCGGGCGCGCGCCGCTCGCGACGCTGCACCCGGGTGAGGACATCTTCTCGTCGCCTGCCGCGATGAACGATCCGCGCATCAACCAGGCGCCGAACACCGTCGCGAAGACCGGCAGCTTCGGCAAGTGCAAGAACGGCTACGGCGTGCACGACATGGTCGGCAACCTCCACGAGTGGACGGCCGAGGTGAGCGGCGCGCGCGGGACGTTCCGCGGCGGCTACTACCAGGACACGCACCAGAACGGCGACGGGTGCGGGTACAAGACCGTCGCGCACGGCGTCGACTACCACGACTATTCGACCGGCTTCCGCTGCTGCGCCGATCCGCGCTGACGCACGCGCTTCTCGGTCGGTCCGGGCCGTGCTCTCATCGCTGCGTGCGAGCGCAGGGAGGACGACGATGACGACCCGAGTCGTGACCGCGAGCGCCACCGGGCCTGCGGTGATCGCCGGAGCGCGGCTGGTCGACGAGCTCCAGAAGGAGCTCGACGGATCGACGCCGGCGCTCGTCATGGTCTTCGCGTCGACGGAGCAGCCGCTCGGGCAGGTCGCATCGACCCTCACCGCCGCCTTCCGCGAGAGCGTCGTGCTCGGCGCGTCGACGGCGGGGGAGTTCACCGAGCGCGGCGACACGAAGAGCGCGGTCTGCGCCATCGCGATCGCGGGCGAGTTCAAGGTCTTCGCCGGGATCGGTGGAGGCGTGCGCCAGGCGCCCGAGCGCGCGGTGGAGCAGGCGCTCGAAGGTCTCCCGCGCGCGATCCAGGGCTACACGCACCGCACCGGCATCCTCCTCATCGACACGATGGCGGGCAACTGCGAGGAGGTCACCCTGATGACCGCCGCCGCGCTCGGCGCCGATCTCCCGTTCGCCGGCGGCGGCGCGGGCGACGACCTGGCGATGAAGTCGACCACCGTGTCGTGCGGGGCGACGGCCTCGAGCGACGCGGTCGTCATCGCGCAGATCTTCTCGAAGACGCCCCTCGGCCTCGGCGTGTGTCATGGGCACCGGCCCCTCTCGACGCCGCTTCGCGTGACGAAGGCGAGCGGCAACGTGGTCCACGAGATCGAAGGGCAGCCGGCGTGGGACGTCTGGCGCGAGCGCACGCGCGCAGCGGCGAGGGCCCACGGCCTCGACGTCGACCGGCTCGGTCCGGCGGACGAAGGCGGCTTCCTCCTGCGGTTCGAGGCGGGGCTCGCCGCCGGCCGCGGGTACAAGATCCGCGCGCCCCTCGCGCGCACGACCGAGGGCGCGATCCAGTTCGCCTGCGGCGTGCCCGAAGGCGCCGTGATCCGCATCACCGAGAGCGCACCGAACGATCAGGTCGCGAGCGCGCGCGAAGCGGCCCGGCGCGCGCGGGCGAAGCTCGGCGGGGAAGAGCCCGCGGGCGCGGTCGTCTTCGATTGCATCTGTCGCAACCTGATCCTGCGCGACGGCTTCGGCGCTGCGGTGCGCGGGATCTCGGAGGAGCTCGGCGGCGTCCCCATCGCCGGCTTCGAGACCTACGGCGAGATCGCCCTCGACGCGGGTGACATGAGCGGCTTCCACAACACGACGAGCGTCGTGCTCGCGTTTCCGCGCTGACGCGGCGATGGCGGACGGGGCGCGGACGATCGCGAAGGAGCGGCTGACGAGGCTGCTCGCGGCCGCGCTCGGTGAGGAGAAGGGCGACGAGATCGTCACGGCCGCCGCGCATGCGCTCGGCTTCGCCGGCCAGGAGTTCGCGCCCGAGGAGGCGCGCGCGATCTTCGAGCGCGTGGCGCAGACCGAGGGGCTCATCGGCGTGGTCGCGCGGTTCGCGCTGTCGCGAGGGGAGCTGGATGCGGTGATCCACAGCACGCCGTCGCCGGCGCCCTGCGCACCGAAGGCCGCCGAGGCGCTGCCTCCGCCGGCGCATGGAGGGGCCGTCGATCTGGTCGCGCTCCTGGGTCCCGCGCTCGGCATCGAGAAGGCCCGCGACGCCACGACGCTCGCCGCGGCCCGGCTCGGGCTCGACGCGGCGAGCCTCTCGCGTCAGGACGCGCTGAGGGTGCTCGACGAGCTCGCGCGCGAGGACGGCATCGTCGGCGTCATCGCTCGCTTCGCGAAGGCGAGGTTCCTCGCCGGGGCAGGCCGCTGACGTCGTCTCAGTTGCACTCGATCGGCCGCCCGGGCCGGCTCGCCACGACACACCCGGTCTTCTTGCAGGAGCGCGAGCGAACGAAGACCCCGCCCTGACACACGAGCTCGGTCTGGCCGTCGACGGAGCAGACGACCTGCCCCGGCAGCCCGCACGGGTCCTGTTCGAGCGACAGCGTCTCGTCGCACGAAGGCGCGTCGCCCTTGGTCTGGCAGCCGTACTGGCCGCGGCAGTAGCGATGCAGATCGAACTTGCCGTCCCGGCACACGAGCATGTGCTTCTGGTCGGAGGCACACGCGACGGCGCCCTGGGTCTTGCACGGGTCGCCTTTCTCGGCGATCGACGTGTCGCACGAGACCGTGCGGCCGAGGAGCGAGCAGCCCGCCTTCCCGCGGCACTCGAGGTGGACCTGGTAGGTGCCGCCCTTGCACACGAGCGCCCGCTTCTTGTCGGGCGAGCACGCGTACTGCTCGTCAGCCTCCAGCATGCAGCTCTCGCCCGCGAGCGCGACGGAGTCGTCGCAGTTCGCACGGTCCTGCAGCTTGGTGCAGCCGAGCGGTCCGGCGCACGAGACCTCGACGAACTTCCCGCCCTGGCACGACAGTGCCTTGCCCTTGTCGAGGCACGCCGACTCGCCGGCCTTGCAGCTGCCGCCGGCGCGCTTGCCACAAGCGACGAGCGCGAAGGTCGAGAGCGTGAGTGCGACGACGAATGCGCGCTTCACGGTGTTCCCGGATCCGCGCAGCCGTAGAAGGCGGTGAGCACGCGCGTCATCATCGCCGGATCCTTCGCACCGCCCAGCTCGCGGATCGAGTGCATGCTCAGCATCGGGTTGCCGACGTCGACGGTGCGGATGCCGAGCAGCGTCGACGCGATCGGACCGATCGTCGTGCCGCACGGCAGATCGGTCCGGTGCGCGTAGTGCTGGACCGGCACCTCGACCTTCGCGCAGAGCTCACGGAAGAGGGCGGCGGTCGCACCGGACGTCGCGTACCTCTGCTGCGCGTTCACCTTGATGACCGGGCCGCCGTTGAGCACCGGCTTGTGGCGGCTCTCGTGGCGCGACTCGTAGTTCGGATGGACCGCGTGCGCCATGTCCGCGGACACGCAGAGCGAGCCGGCGAGCGCGCGGTGGTAGTCCTCGCGCGAGCCGCCGCGCGAGAGCACGATCCGCTCGAGCGCCCGGGGGAGGAAGCCGGAGTGCGCTCCGACGAAGCTCTCGCTGCCCACCTCCTCGTGGTCGAACAGCGCGGCGACGGGGACGAACGGGCGCGCGGCGGCGCCCGCGGAGGCGTCGAGGAGGGCCCGGATGGCGGCGTGGCACATCGCCTGGTTGTCGAGGCGGGCGGAGAACACGAGCTCGTCGTCGCGGCCGCCCAGCGTCGGCGGGACGACGTCGTAGAGCATGAGGTCGCTGCCGGTGATCGTCTCCTTCGCGATGCCGAGCTTCTCGGCGAGCATCGTCGGCAGATCGCGTGCGGCGTCGCCGGCAAGGCCGAAGATCGGCGCCATGTGCTCCTGCTTGTTCAGCACCAGGCCCTTCTCCGTGACCTCGCGATCGAGGTGGATCGCGAGCTGCGCGACGCGGAGCATCGGCTTGTCGAACCGCACGAGGCGGCTCTCGACGCGATCGCCGTCCTTCACGAACACGCGCCCTGCGAGCGACAGATCGCGGTCGAGCCACGAGTTGAGGAGCACGCCGCCGTAGATCTCGACGCCGAGCTGCGCGTAGCCCTCCTTCTTGTACTCGGGCTGCGGCTTGAGCCTCAGGTTCGGGCTGTCGGTGTGCGCGCCGACGATGCGGAAGCCCTCGATCCGCTTCGCCTCCGGGATGACGAAGGCGAGCACGGCCCCGCCGCCGTGCGCGAGCGCGTAGCGACCGGGAGGCAGGGAGTCCCACGCGTCGGTCTCGGCGATCGGCACGAAGCCGGCGGCGCCGAGGCGCGCCATCGCGCTGGAGACGGCGTGGAAGGGGGTCGGCGATTCTCCGAGAAACGCGAGCAGATCGGCGAGGACGGGGTCGTTCAAGGTGCCGCCATCGTAGTCCGATCCGCCGCGGGGTTGCGCGGGCGCCGACGGAGCGCTAGTAACTCAGGCATGAGTGACGATACGCAGTTCGACACGGAATTCACGGATCCCGCGGACGCCGAGGCGCCCACGGAACGCGATCCCCGCGTCCGCGAGGTCGCCTCCGGCATGCCCGCCCGCGGCGTCGCGCTCAGCGTCCTCTGGTGGCTCGAGGACGACGCGCAGACGCGCGGCTAGTCCGACGACACCTATTTCTTCTTCTTCGCGGGCGCGGCCTTCGCCGGCTTGGAAGGCTTGGCAGGCTTCTTTGCCGGGGCGGGCTTCTTCTTGGCCGGCGTCGCCGGCTTCTTCGCCGGCTTTGCGGCGGCCTTCGCCGCGGCCTTCGCGGGCTTGGTGGGCTTCGCGGTCTTGGCGGCCGGCTTCGCTGCGGGCTTCGCGACGAGGGCCTTCTTCGACGGGGGCGCCTTCGCGATCGGCTTGGCGGGAGCGAGGGGCTTTCCCTTCGCCTTGCCCTTCGGCGCGGCGATCTCCTCCTCCTCCTCTTCCTCTTCCTCGATGGGCGGGGGCGGACGGCGGGGCGGCGGGGGCTTGCGCGGATCCGGCAGGTACTTGCTGAAGTACGTCCGCATCGGGTTGAAGTACTTGTCGTTCCAACCCTCCCGGTACTTCTCGCCCTGACCCTCCGGGATGTCCGTGTGGAGGACGGTCAGGCGGGTGTTGCCGCCGAGGGCCTCGAAGTGCACCTCGACGCGGGAATCCGCGGCGTCGCGGGGGAAATCCGTCGTCCGCCAGCTCATGATGATGCGGCGGCCGAGGTCGAGGACCACGAGCTTGCCCGTGATGTACCCGTCCCAAGCGGTGAACTTGGAGCCGACGCTCGGCTCGATCTTCGCGGCTCCCCCCGTCATCGCCGTGTGCTGCTCGCTGTTCAGCCAGGCGAAGTAGAGGGTCGTAGGCGCCACGGGGATCGTCGTCGAGACGCGCAAGGCCTCCTTTTTCATGAAGACAAGGGTAGCCCGCCGGACGCCGTGACATCCAAAAAGGTGAGTAGTGGATCGGGAGGGATTCGAACCCCCTATGCGAATTGCCGTGGGTTACAGCCACGTGCGGCCACCAGATACCGCGTCCGATCCGGGATGAGACAGCTCGGCGCCAGGTGCAGGAGGGGTTGCGGAAGTCAGGCGACTCGAACGCCATGCCCGTGAGGGCACGCACCGGGTAGCGGCCGGGCCCGCGGCCATCCGCGGTTTGACTTCCAGGTCTTCGATGATTGGGGGGGGCGGTACGGGGCGAGAGGATCGAACTCTCCCGGGCCTGCGTGTGAGGCAGGTGCCATCACCAGATGGCGGGCCCCGCGTGGGCGGGCTCTGCGGTTCCGGAGGACGGGCTCGAACCGTCACCCTCGCGCTTCAAAGGCGCGGATCCTCGCCGTTTGGACCACTCCGGATCGGTCGCTGCGGACGGAGTCGAACCGTCCGGGCCGCGCTCATGAGGCGCGCCCTCCACCGTGGAGCGCAGCGGGAGATGGGAGAACAGGCGACCGGCGACGGGCGGCCGGCAGCCGGCAACCGCGCGCTCCAGCTCGCGACGCGGAAGCGCGCCCCTCCGCGCGCGGGCAGGTGGTGACGGAAGGAGGGGGGAGCGCAGCTCCCCACCAGAGAGCGGTGACCGGGAATCGCACCCGGGTCCCGAGCGTGGCGTGCTCGAATTCTACTGTTGAACTATCACCGCACGTCGCCGCTGCGCGGCGAACGAAGAATGCAGAAGGGGAATCAGGAGGCGACGAGGCCGGGGGAGCGCAGCTCCCCACCAGAGAGCCGTCCGAGGGAATTGCACCCTCCTTGCGCCTCGCTACCAGTGAGGTGCCCCGCTGTCTGGGCGTGGACGGCAGAAAAGAGGCTCGTCTCCTTGTCGGTCCCTTTTGGTCTCTCGTGGAGAACGAGCATGATCGGCGGCAACGAGAGGAGGCGACCCATTGGCGGGTCGCGGGCATTTGCCGCGTGTCCAAATCAGTCGAGCGACGTGGCCTCGATCGTCTCGAGCCAGCGATCGCCGTCGAGGTCTCCGCGCGCGAAGCGAGCGATGACCTCGAATACGTCGTCGGAGAAGCCGGCGACGTAGAGGACGCCGTCACGTCCGAACGGCACCGCGTCCCCGCGTGGCTGGAGGTCGACGAGGACGTCGGCGTCCATCGTCCTCGCCTCGCTGTCGGAGACGGCGATGCGCATCGCGCCGCCGCGGCTCGCGCGGTAGGCACGGGTGACGAGGCCGGCGACGTCGATGCAGCGGATCGCGTCGGCCGGTGCACGTCGGGCGCCCATCAGCGGCGCGAACATCGAGCCCGAGCCGTCGACGAGCACGGCGGCGCCCCCGGCGACCTCGGGGACGTTCGCGTACGCGAGCTCGATCGCCTCGGTGAGCGCCGCGGTGATCACCGGCGGCGCGTACGCGCTCACGGATCGAAGCGTGCTCACGAGCGCGAAGGGCATCACCTTCGCTCGTGCGATCGCGCCCGGGTCGCTGAGCACGGACGCAATGCGTTCGGCCGTCGCCGGATCGGCGAGGACGCCGTGACGGAGCAGCGTGCCGAGATGCGCTCGCAGCTGCGAGAACGTCATCTTCGAAGCCAGGTCGGTCCAGTGCGCTGCCCGCAGCGGGAGAGCGGTCAGCATCTCGAGCGGCAGGTCCGGCACCGGCCCCCGTCCCTTCGCGAACGCGTCGAACCCGCGTGCGAGCGGCGGAAGCAGTCGAGCCTCCACGTTCTTTCCGACGAGGTAGCCGTAGAGGGCCTCGCGGACGGCATCGGCTTCGCCCTCGTCGTTTCCACTCGCGGGGAACGCAGAGCGCGTCCTCGGGGGAGGGCGAACCATCTTGATGACGTCCGACATGGACGGGCTCCGTCCGAAGGACTGGCGGAAGATGGCCTCGGGGCTGCGGCTCGCGAACCACGTGCGGATGGCGCGCTTCGGCGCCGAGCCGAACGACTTGCGGCCCAGCGAACCGGAGCGAATCACCTCGCAGAAGGTACGGAGCGATGGTCCGTCGTCGATGACGCGCGAGAAGACGCGCTCCATCGACGGTACGTCACGGGCGGCGAGCCAGGCGACGAGCACGGCGGGGAGCTCACGGCTCCTCCCGTGCGCGCGCGCGACGAGCGCCGTCTTTGCGACGAGCTCTGGCGATACCGCGCTGGCGAGCTCGCTCACGCGGGCGACGTCCTCGCGCGCATTCGGCGTGAACGTGCCTCGGAGGACGCCCGTCATGGCGTACGTCGCGAGCGTTCGTGCATCTGCTTTCGTCATGCGCATCCTCCTTTCTTCGATATGAGATGTTGGGGTATGGCGTTCCCGACGGGATTCGAACCCGTGTTCCTGGGTTGAGAGACCAGAGTCCTTGGCCGTCTAGACGACGGGAACATGAATGGGCCGTCCGAGTGCTCCGAGCATGGGTGTGTGCTGGGGACTTGAACCCCACCACCAGCGTGACAGGCTGGCGTCCTACCAATGGACGGGTGCGTGTGAGCTCGGATCGAATGGACGGCTTGGTAGCGGCGGCCGGAGTCGCACCGGCTTCTCCAGGTCATGAGCCTGGCAAGGTTCTGTTCCTCCACGCCGCAATGTCTTGCGATCGCCCGAGTTGAACGTGCACGAGGGTGGACCACCAACCCGCCCCACCGACGAACCGGGAGGGATGCTCGCCGGCAGGGCGGGTTGGTGATCCCGTCTTTGCAGGACGGTGCTTGTAGGCACGCTTCGGGACGGACGATCGAAATCTGGATCAGCGCCTTCGTCGGGAGTCGAACCCGATGCAGCGAGCTTCGGAGGCTCGAGCCTGGAGATCCGCCAGGACGAAGGCTCTGGTCTCCCCGCCAGGAATCGAACCTGGGACACCCGGCTTCGTAGACCGGCGCCTGGAAGTGACCACCAGGACGAGGAGATGTTCTTCATGAGCACGAGCTGAAGGATCCCCTGGTTTGTTTATTGCATAGTGCACGTAGTTCTTTCCATCGCGTGGTGACCGAAGTACGCGCGGCTGCATGACCGCCCAGAGCTCGCTCCGCCGTCTCTCGACAGCACGCCGCCGCTCGCGCGAGACTGCGCTGCGGATGCATCTTCCGCCTGCTGAGCGTACAGGTCCCGAGCAAGCGTACGCATTCGTTCATGAGCTGCTCGGCGAGGACGTGCACGCGATGAGGGTGCTGTCGCTCGCGAACGGCGTCGTCGGCGTGATGCACGCGGCCGCGCTCGGCGTTCACGCCATCGGGCGCGCACTCGCAGACGCACTCGACCTCGATCCGAAGCATGCGATCAAGCAGGTCGACCGCCTGCTGAGCAATCGGCGAATCGTGGTCTGGGACTGGTTCGCGCACTGGGTTCCGTTCGTCGTCGCCGAACGCAAGGAGCTGCTCGTAGCGCTCGATTGGACCGAGTTCGCGGAGGACGACCACGCGACGGTCGCGATCTACTCCGTCACGACCCACGGCCGGGCAACGCCGCTCGTCTGGAAGACGGTGGACAAGTCGGCCCTGAAGAATCGGCGCGGCGAATACGAGCTCGACGTCATCGCGCGCCTTCACGAGATCGTCCCCGGCGATGTCGACGTCATGGTGCTCGCCGATCGCGCATTCGCGGACCAGAAGCTGCTCGCGTGGCTTGACACGATCGGATGGGGCTACGTCATCCGGTTCAAGCAGAACATCCTGCTCACCGTCGACGACGAGACGACGGCGGCGCGTGCGTGGGTGCCCGCGAGCGGGCACGCGAAGATGCTTCGCGACGTCCGCTTCACGAAGGAGAAGACGCCCGTCGCCGGCGTGGTGCTCAAGCATCAAAAGGGAATGAAGGAGGCTTGGTGCCTCGCGACGAATCGAGCTGAGCTCGGAGCTGCCGAGATCGTCCGTCGCTACTCGCGCCGGTTCACGATCGAGGAGACCTTCCGCGACATCAAAGACAACCACTTCGGGATGGGGCTCTCGGCGACGCACATCGGGACGCCGCAGCGGCGCGACCGGCTGCTCTTCATCTCGGCCATCGCTCAGGCGCTCCTCACACTCCTTGGTCAAGCCGGCGAAGACTGTGGCCTCGATCGCACGCTCAAGGCGAACACCGTCGAGCGGCGAACGATGTCGCTCTTCAACCAGGGCTCGTACTGGTATCGCCGCATTCCCAACATGGGAGAAGAGAGACTTCGCCCCTTGATGGAAGCCTTCGCTCGTCGCCTGTCTGCTCACGCGGCGTTCAAGCAGCTCTGCGGGGTTCTTTGAACGCATGCTCGCCAACTGCGTGAACACTGCACGCTTTTACGAGGGGATGCCTCAGGGAACGCCCTGCTCCGTGAG